>ERZ827037.5-NODE-5-length-253469-cov-13.668688_pt1 | contig 253469 bp, 266 predicted proteins | sample MGYA00519924_ERZ827037 | MGnify/ENA primary metagenome ERZ827037 (study PRJEB31778, sample SAMEA3449250) | human gut metagenome | biome: human gut; feature: human-associated habitat; material: faeces | place: United Kingdom | collected 2010/2012 ... | reverse complement strand
TATGTCTCGGGTTTTCTGTGACCTTCGCTCACAAAAAACACCTCGCGGGATATTAGCAGTGAACAGTGACAGCTATAGTACATCGTTTTCGAAATAATATTATTATTTCATGTATATGTATGCTATAATGGATACCATCAATCATCCAAAGGAGAGAAATATGGATAAGTTATACATTGTTATCCCGGCATACAATGAGCAGGATAACATTGAACAGGTCATTAATGACTGGTATCCTGTTATAGAGAAGCATAACGGAAACGGTCAGTCACGTCTGATTGTCATTGATGACGGGAGCAAAGATTCTACATATGAAAAACTGAAACAGTGTACAAAGACACGCCCTCTGCTGATTCCGATAACAAAACCAAACGGCGGTCATGGTGCAACTGTGCTTTATGGCTATAAGTATGCACTCAAAAATGGTGCAGATTACATTTTCCAGACAGATTCAGACGGCCAGACACTGCCGGAAGAATTTGAACCGTTCTGGAAACGAAGACAGAAATATGATATGGTCATCGGTTGGAGAAAAGACAGACAGGATGGAATATCACGTGTTTTTGTAACAAAAACTCTGAAACTAGTTATCCGTATCTGTTTTGGGGTAAATCTGACAGATGCCAACACTCCGTACCGTTTGATGAAAGCAGAGACGATGGCCAGGTACATACATCTGATTCCGAAGGACTTTAATCTTTCCAATGTACTTCTGGCTGTTATTTATAAGAAGAAGGGATGCAGCATCAAATTTCTTCCTGTCACATTCAGACCTCGTCAGGGCGGGGTGAATTCCATTAACATGAAGAAAATCTGTAAGATCGGAAAACAGGCGGTAATAGATTTTGTGAAATTGAACAGGATTATCCGCCGAACATAAAAAATGATGAAAAAAAACTGTTGTTCCTACAGTGATCGTGAGGAACAGCAGTTTTTTTGTTGTTATATTTTCAGATAAATGTCGAATCATATCATAAGATGTCGGACGAAATAAATTGACATTTTCTTTAAACAAAATTACAATTATAGTTGTAATAAAACAGAAAACGGTATGTACCGATCTGCACACATCGGGTACATAACACACATAACACAACAAATCAACATATAACAAAACAACACACACAGGTAACAAGGTTGCCACAAATGTAAAAATAATAATAGGGAGAAAAGAATAAGATGAACAAAATGAATGAATTGTGCGAAATGGAATTAACAGGTCGTTACGAGGAGAAACTTTCTGCTCTGAAAGCGGAAATCAGTGCAGCAGATGAGTATATCAGGCAGGATAACAGTGACCTGACGGAATTTGAGAACCGATATGAGCGCTTAGATATCCCGTATCGTGTAAAAAGATTTCTGGATGACTATATTGCGTGTATGCAGACAAAATATGAACGTCTTGCAGACCTGTGCTATCTGGCAGGAGAACAAGGATTATAAAAAAAATCTTGTTTTATCTGTCGAAATAAAGTATTGTAGTAATATACTATATTTACGACAGATAAGGAGAAAATGCGTTATGTACAGAAAGAAAAATTTTATAAGTCTGGGAATGAGCCTGGTTCTGGCAGCAGGAATTACGGTAACACCTGTAACAGCAGCAGATTTCACAGATGGTACAGTTTCTGAATTTAATTCAGATGATGCAACAGAATTTGATGTACAACAGGAAACTGCGGATAATGCGGAGTTTGCATCAGATACAGAGGATAGCATTTCGGACAAAGAAGGTTCAAATGAAGCAGATTCAGACGAAGAAGTCTTTGCAGAGGCTGTAATTCCGGACGAAAACGGTGCTGTGGATAACAGACAGCTTCTGGAGAAATATCTGAATGACATTCTGTACGGACAGGATCCGGACACACAGCCAGCAGCTTCTCTGGGTGAGGATGTACTGAATGGACAGCAGCAGACCTTATATGAGGAACTTAAGAGTAAAATCAGCGCAGTGGCATCGAAAGGTGGTTCTACCAGGTTTAAAGTCAGTTCAGATCTGGGACTGACCTGGCAGACAACAGCAAGCGGTAATGCGCTCAAAAGAGAAGTAGCCGCACACCTTAATGAACTGGATATTTCAAAGATTATCGATTGCCTGGCTGTAGATTGTCCATATGAATTGTACTGGTACGAAAAGACTGCAGCTACTACCTGGCAGTATGGTTACAGCACAAAGGCAGCAGGAAACAAAACAACTGTAAAAATTGAAAATCTTTCCATATCTATGCCGGTGATCAGCAGTTATGCTTCCGGTAAATATAAAGTAAATGCAGGGATTGTACAGCTTGCAAAAAGTGCAGCAGAAAATGCCAGAATGATCGTAAAAGAATTTCAGGGTTATACAGAGACAGAAAAGCTGTACGGATATAAAGAAATGATCTGCTACCTGACTTCCTACAATGATGATGTGACGGAGGATGATGAATACGGAGATCCATGGCAGTTAATCTATGTTTTTGACGGAGATGACAGTACTAATGTGGTCTGTGAAGGTTATTCCAAGGCATTTCAGTATCTGTGCGATCTCAGTGACATTACCTGCTATACAGTGACCGGTATAATGAATGGCGGTACAGGTGAAGGTCCTCATATGTGGAATATTGTGGCAAATAACGGTAAATATTATATGGCAGATATCACAAACAGCGATGAAGGAACAGTTGGAGAAGACGGAGGTCTGTTTCTGGATACTCCGATTTCAGGAAGTATTTCCCGGGGCTATACATATGCGACAGACAGTGCGAATATATATTTTGCATATGACAAAGAAGCAAAGAGCTTATATGGAACCGGAAAAAATTCCATTCTTTATATGACGCAGGAAACGTATTCTGCTGATGATCTGACTGCAAAACCGGCAAAAACTTCAATTACAGGTATATCAAACAGGACTGCCGGGAAACTTGTGATTACATGGAAAAAGGCAAAGAGTGCAGACGGATATGAGATCTATCGCCGGGCAGGAACCACTAATCCATACGTAAGAGCAGCGGTAATTAAATCCGGTTCAACTACAAAATACACAAATGCAAAACTGAAAAAAGGACATACATATTATTACAGAATCCGTTCATACAGATATGATGAGAATGGAAGAAAGATATACAGCGGCTGGTCAACAGTAAAGAAGCAGAAAGTAAAATGAAATCGGTAATCAGAAAAAGACACAAAGGATAACGTGGATAAAACAATGATGAAAGTACTTTCGTAAAAACAGAGTACACAGTTTCAGGGGATTTTCTTGCCATATGTGGAACATCATGATACAATGAGACACGATATGACAGAGAGAACCCCTGAAATTTTATTATATTATAAGAAATTACTCCATAATGCTCTTATAATATAATAAAGCAGTATTTTTATAATGCTGTAAATATCTGGAAAATATGGGAGGAATAAATATAAATGTGTGGAATTGTTGGATTTACAGGTAATCATCAGGCAGCACCTATATTATTATATGGTCTGTCCAGACTTGAATACAGAGGTTATGATTCAGCGGGACTTGCAGTTCGCGACGGCGAAGGTGATACAGAGGTTATTAAAGCGAAAGGCAGACTGAAAGTTCTTGCAGATAAAACTAATAATGGAGAATCTGTACCTGGAACATGTGGTATCGGACATACCCGTTGGGCGACACATGGAGAACCATCTGAGACAAATGCGCATCCCCATATGAGTGATGACGGTAACGTAGTAGCAGTTCATAATGGAATCATTGAGAATTATCAGGAACTGAAAGACAAACTGATCCGCAATGGCTATGAGTTTTATTCATCTACAGACACTGAAGTAGCAGTTAAACTTGTGGATTATTATTATAAGAAATATCTCGGAACACCGGTAGATGCCATTAACCATGCAATGGTCCGTATCCGCGGTTCCTATGCTCTTGCGATCATGTTTAAAGACTACCCGGGAGAGATTTATGTGGCAAGAAAAGACAGCCCGATGATCCTTGGGGTGGAGAACGGTGAATCTTACATTGCATCCGATGTTCCTGCAATTTTAAAATACACCAGAAATGTATATTATATTGGAAATCTGGAGATGGCTCGTATCAGAAAAGGGGAGATCACGTTCTACAATCTGGATGGTGATGAGATCCAGAAAGAGCCGAAAACAATTGAATGGGATGCAGAAGCGGCGGAGAAAGCGGGATTTGAACATTTCATGATAAAAGAAATTCATGAACAGCCGAAAGCAGTTCGGGATACTTTGAATTCTGTACTCAAAGATGATCGTATTGATCTCTCAGAAGTAGGTCTTACAGATGAGGAGATCAAAAAGATCAGCCAGATCTATATTGTAGCCTGTGGCTCTGCTTACCATGTGGGAATGGCAGCCCAGTATGTGATCGAAGATCTGACAAGGATTCCGGTACGTGTGGAACTGGCATCGGAATTCCGATACAGAAATCCGATTTTAGATCCGGAAGGTCTTGTGGTCATTGTCAGCCAGTCAGGGGAAACAGCAGACAGCCTTGCGGCACTTCGTGAGGCGAAACAGAGAGGTATCCGTACACTGGGAATTGTCAATGTGGTAGGTTCTTCCATTGCCAGAGAAGCGGATAATGTTTTTTACACTCTGGCGGGACCGGAAATTTCTGTAGCAACTACCAAGGCATACAGTACTCAGTTGATTGCCTCCTATGCACTGGCAGTGCAGTTTGGAAAAGTCAGAGAACAGATTACAGAAGAAAAATATCAGGAGCTGATCGCAGAGCTGAAAACACTTCCGGATAAGATTGCCAAGATCATTGAAGATGACAAAGAGCGTATCCAGTGGTTTGCGGCTAAGCAGGCAAATGCCAGGGATGCTTTCTTTATCGGGCGTGGTATTGACTATGCCATCAGTATGGAAGGCAGCCTTAAGATGAAAGAAGTCAGTTATGTACACACAGAAGCTTATGCGGCCGGAGAACTGAAACATGGCACAATCTCTCTGATTGAGGACGGAACTCTTGTGATCGGTATTCTCACGCAGAATCATCTCTATGAGAAAACAGTCTCCAATATGGTAGAATGTAAGAGTCGCGGTGCATACCTGATGGGACTCACCACATATGGACATTATAATATAGAAGATACTGCAGATTTCACAGTTTATATTCCGAAAACAGATCCACACTTTGCAACTTCACTGGCAGTTATTCCTTTGCAGCTGCTTGGCTACTATGTCAGCGTAGCCAAAGGCCTGGATGTAGATAAGCCGAGAAATCTGGCTAAGAGTGTAACTGTAGAATAGTGCCGGGAAAACAATACAATATGTAGCGTAATGCCACAGACTGTAAAGGATTAATACGGTCTGTGGCATTTTTTTTCAAAATCCCAGAATCTCATGAAAATAGATCTGATTTTGAATAACAGAAGGATGTTCCGGTTTCAGTGTTCTGGCTTTCCGGTGAAATTCAAAAGCTTCTTTGTGCATTCCGGATTTGTCCAGACATACACATAATTGCAGAAATGGTATGAAATTATGGCAGTCCGGAATATAGAATCCTCCGTTTTGGCTGTTGTCCGGTGCAAGAAGTGCCTGATGATACCAGTGAGCTGCCATGGAAAAGTTCTGTTTCATAAAAAATATTTTCCCAATCTCACAGCATATTTCGGCTCTTGGAATATCTGACATGAAACTGTGAAACAGTATCTCAAGAGCATGCTGGTCATTGCCTGATGCCTGATAACAATAGGAGAGAACCAGACAACTGTCCAGTCTGTTTTCAATCCAGCCGTCCGGCTCTTTCAGAAATTTTTTCAGAACACAGATGGCATACTCGTATTGCTTATGATAAAAAAGTTCCCGGCCATAATAAAATAAGTCTCTGGGTTCCAGAGGCTCTCCTTCTTCGATCATCTGTTGATAGATGTGCAGATTTCGAAAGGAAGAGCAGGGTTTTATTTTGCGATGTTCAATCTGTATGGGAGAATAAAGGATGTTCCCGGTGGGAATGATGGATTCATGAACTCTTCCCCGCCATCTGAAATTTCGGGAAGTTTTTAAGATGCGTTCTCTGTAACAGGAGAATGCAGCATGATTCCATTCATCGAAATCTGTGACATAATCCATCATAACCATATCTGTGTTCGGACTCAGTGTTTCTTTTAATTGTTTTAGTCTGTACAGATTTTCCTGAGTGATCATGTCGTCTGCATCCAGCCACATCCAGTAATCAGTACTGACTTTTTCCGAAATAAAATTCCGGGCAGCAGAAAAATCATTTTTCCATGGAAAATCATAAACTTCTGCTGTAAATTCTCTGATAATTTCTTTGGTCCTGTCTGTAGAACCGGTATCACAGATAAGAATTTTGTCTACAATTTCTTTCATGGGTTTCAGGATACGTGGCAATACTTTTTCTTCATTTTTTACAATCATACAAAGGCTGAGAGAAATCATGGAAGATAATTTAAAGCACCTTTTGAGAAAATCAGGAGGAGCATTTGCCCCTCCTGAGGTTTAAGCTGCAAGAAGTCCGGCTGCGCGGAGATTTGCGAGAAGCTGATTAAACTGGGTTACAATATCTGTCTGACCTGTGGCATCTGCTACGGCCGCTGCCGGAGCTACAGTACCGGCAGGTCCGGTAGCACCAGTGGCTCCAGTAGGTCCGGCAGGCCCGGCAGCACCAGTAGGTCCGATAGGCCCGGCAGGGCCAGTAGGTCCGATAGCTCCGGAAGGTCCGGCAGGGCCAGTGGCTCCGGTAGCTCCGACAGGTCCGGTAGCGCCAGTGGCTCCAACAGGTCCGACAGGACCTGGGTAGCCTTGAAGTCCGGGTTCACCCTGGGGGCCCTGAGGTCCCATTGGACCAACGGGACCGGGACAGCCTCTGGGTCCGGTAGGACCAGGACAACCGCGCGGCCCCTGAGGTCCCTGACAGTCACAGCTACAGCGATTGTTATTGTTACAACAGGATGTACCGGATAATTCCGGATCATCTGAGGTATGACGACTAAACAGCATAGAAAAGTATCACCTCTGGAAAAATCTTATATCGTCAGACTAGACAGTCTGCCCGGCAGACTGTAATTTTACAGGACATTCCGGCAGTTGTCGTGGAATCTGACAATAATAGATTGCAGTTCTCGATATTAGTATATGTTTCATATGTGAGTTTGTGACTTACTATTGTATAACTGTCAACTACCCATTACCTAAAGGCAATGGGCTTGTAACTGCCCAGTCGTAGTAACGGTTTACGCCTTCGACCTTTTATCCCCAATAGGTATTGCTGCCTAAAGTGGCGCTACATCATAGGGTGGTTGACAGCATCCTTTACAGACAAGATATACTCATCTGTAACTGTATCAGGTACTAAACTTCCCATGCTATACAGCAAACATTCTTTTACGGGTAAGATTTTACGCAATACGCGAGTTTTTTACTTTATAGGAAAGAAATATAAAAACTGCTGTGGAAAATAATTATATTTTCCTGACAGGATAATTATCAAAAATGAAAAGAGTCTGATGCATAAAACATATAGGTTTATGCGTTGGATTCTTTTTTGTCTCTTGCCCAATAAGTTCCGGTATGCTATGATAAACAAAAGCATATTTTCTAATTATCTAAATCTATGTAACTGTCCGGTATTTTCAACAGTTACAGCCAAATCTCAATTCATATACAGATCATGAATCTGTTCTTTCAGAAAAGTCATGCTTTAATTTTCACTATTTATTTCTAGCAGGAGTTTTCTAAAAGACAGGAACTCCTGAACATATTTATTAAGGAGGTTATAAGATGCTGTATAAGAAGACAGAAAAGCTATCAATAATAAAGAGGGAGGGTGAGATAATGGGTATGTTTGTAAATCCGAATGCTGCAGCATTTCAGTGTGCAGTCAATTCAGAAGTATATATAGACAAAACGGGATTATTGGAATATACAAATAAAGTATTGGGCACAAATGCCAGGTTTATATGTAACAGTCGTCCGCGCAGATTCGGGAAATCTGTTACTGTAGATATGCTGACTGCATATTACAGTAAAGGATGCGACACTGAAAAAATGTTTTCAGGACTGGAAATCAGCAAATGTCCGGATTTTTACGAACATTTAAATAAATATGATGTCATTCGTTTTGATGTACAATGGTGCTGTATATCAGCAGGTTCCAGTGAGAATTTAATTTCATATATCACGAATATCGTTGTTTCCGAATTAAGAGAGACTTATCCTGAAGTCAATCTGGTGGAAAACAGCACTATATATGGAGCAATGGCACGCATTAATACTGTATTAGGAAAACAGTTTATTGTAATCATTGATGAATGGGATGTTCTGATTCGTGATGAAGCCCATAATCAGGCAGCACAGGAAATGTATATTGACTTTCTCAGAAACATGTTTAAAGGAATTGAGGCATCAAAATATATCGCACTTGCATATCTGACCGGAATTTTACCGATAAAGAAATTAAAAACCCAGTCTGCCTTAAATAATTTCACCCAGTTTACAATGCTTAATGCCGGCCCATTGACACCATATATCGGTTTTAATGAAGATGAAGTAATCGATTTGTGTGAAAAATATGAGATAGATTTTGCAGAAGTGAGGCGGTGGTACGATGGTTACCGTCTTGGAGATTACCATGTATATAATCCAAATGCGTTAGTAAATCTGACAATTATGCGGACATTCCAGAGCTACTGGTCACAGACAGGAACCTATCTGTCAATCCTGCCACTGATCAACATGGATTTTGATGGTCTGCGGACATCCATCATAGAAATGCTGTCCGGTTCCTCTGTAGAAGTAAATGTCAATGAATTTCAGAATGATATGGTCAGCTTCGCAGACAAAGATGATGTATTGACTCTGTTGATCCACCTGGGTTACCTTGCCTACGACCAGAGAACCCAGAGAGCTTATATTCCCAATGAAGAAATCCGTCAGGAATTTCGTGCCGCAACCAAACGAAATAAATGGAACGAACTGATTGAATTCCAGCAGGAATCTGAGAAACTACTGGAAGCCACCTGGGAAATGGATGCAGAAACAGTTGCTGAACAGATAGAGAAAATCCATGCAGAATACACATCAGTGATTCAGTACAATAACGAGAATTCCCTGAGCAGCGTACTCAGTATTGCGTACCTAAGTGCAATAAAATACTATTTTAAGCCAATCCGGGAACTCCCGACAGGAAGAGGCTTCGCAGATTTCGTCTTCATCCCCAAACCACTGTACAGAGACTATTATCCTGCATTACTCGTCGAATTGAAATGGAACAAAGACGCAGAAACTGCTCTGAATCAGATAAAAGAACGAAAATATCCAGAGTCATTACAGCAGTATACAGGAGATATTTTGCTGGTGGGGATCAACTACGATAAAAAAGAAAAAGTACATCGATGTGTAATCGAAAAATGGTTTCCACTGTGTATATAGAACGTAACTTCAAAAGAATCATATAAGTTATGAGAAAAGATATTCTACCCCAGTGGATGGAATGTCTTTTTTATATAATTTTTAGCTTGCATCTATGTAAAATTGATATCAGAAAATTCCCTCTTTTTATGTTGACATTACTAAAAGCAAGACTATAATGAAAACCGAAAAAAGAATCTGATACGATTGGAAAGGGGAAGTTAATTATGAGTACAGTTTTGCCAAGAGAAGAAGCAGTAGAAACAATTTTTTCTAAAATTTTGGCTTCGCCGGAAGCATCCGGACGATTAAGCGGAGTTTTTTATGACCATATAGATGACGACCATCGTCTGACAGATAATGACAGAGATCATTTCCTGCAGGTATTGTTTCATGCGTACCAGAACGGTGATATCAGTGCACTGCTGTTGGAATTATGCGGCAGAAGTATGTTTGACCTGTTAAGGGAGGCTTATCTGATCCCGAAGAAATTCCACGGAAAAGCAGGAGAGAACCCGGTGCTCCTTACAGATGCAGCCGGAGGACTTCTTCCCGGGGAAAAGGTTTCAGCCAGAGAATATGCAAAATTCAAGGAAACATATGAACATCATGAATGTGCCCCCAGATCTGCACTGTATCTTGCAGATGGTTATGATCTTGTCCGTACCTATACAGAAGGTCTGAACATTACAGAAGAAAAAGATAACCGTAAACGTGGTGTCCTGGCTCTTTATGCACTTCCCGACACCTGTAAACTGGGTCTGACAGAAGCACAGGCATATGCCGTTGTATGGGATGCTTTCCAGAAGATTCAGGAAGAAGCCCCAAGAGCCATGGTATACTACGGACAGGAAACAGGTCTGAAGAAAGAGAATCCGGATAAACCCTATGATGAAATTGGAATTCTTCTTCCTATCCATGAATTTGAGAAAAAAATGCTGCAGCATTTAGACGAGATTGACGGAATCGTACTGGCATGCAGAGAGAAAATGATGGAGAAAGCAGGAAATGACAGTCTGCAGCTTTAACAAATCAAGCAAGTAGCAAAGCGGATGATTTTATCCGATTGACAATATAGAATGAGGAAGTGAGAAAAATGCCGCAGGAAGTGATTAAAAAGAACCATATGGATGTTGCCTGGCATGAGTATACAGATGAAAATGGGGGAAATGTACCAGTTGTAGATTCCAGCATCGCAGAGAAAGCATCCATTATCGGACGTGTGGGGATTATGTTTCTCTCATGCGGTACCGGAGCATGGAGAGTGAGAAGTTCCATGAATACACTGGCAGAAGCACTTGGCATTACGTGTACGGAGGATATTGGTCTGATGTCCATTGAATATACATGTTATGACGGAGAAAATGGTTTTACCCAGTCGTTGTGCCTGACTAATACAGGCGTAAATACTTTGAAGTTAAATCGTCTGGAACACTTTATCCGAAACTTTGAAAAAGAAGGAAAACATATGTCAGGAGAACAGCTGCATACATTTCTTGACAATATTGAAAAAACACATGGTCTATATTCCCCGCCTGCACTGGGACTTGCTGCAGCGATCGCATGCTGCGGATTTACATTCCTTCTTGGGGGCGGTCCGATTGAGATGTTCTGTGCATTTGTCGGGGCAGGAATTGGAAATTATCTCCGCTGCAAACTGACCAAACACCATTTTACATTGTTCTTATGTATTGTGTCTTCTGTATCTCTGGCATGTTTTGCATATGCAGGTCTGCTCAAACTTGGAGAAATATTATTTGGTATTTCTGTTCAGCACGAAGCGGGATATATCTGTGCAATGCTCTTTATCATACCGGGATTTCCGTTTATTACCAGTGGTATTGACCTTGCAAAACTGGATATGCGTTCAGGAATAGAACGTCTGACTTATGCTTTGATCGTTATTCTGGTAGCTACTATGTCAGCATGGATCATGGCACTGATCCTGCATTTGAAACCTGTAGATTTTATAAAACTTTCACTGTCAACAGAGCAGTGGATCTTATTCAGGCTTCTTGCAAGTTTCTGCGGAGTGTTTGGATTCTCTATCATGTTTAACAGCCCGGTTCGTCTGGCAGTCGCAGCAGCCGGGATAGGAGCAGTTGCCAATACTCTGAGACTGGAACTGGTAGACCTTGCAAATATTCCTCCTGCTGCAGCCGCATTTATTGGTGCACTTACTGCGGGACTTCTGGCGTCCCTGCTGAAGAATAAAGTCGGATATCCAAGGATATCTGTAACAGTTCCCTCAATCGTTATCATGGTTCCGGGATTATATTTATACAGAGGATTTTATAATCTTGGTATTATGTCATTATCAGTAGCTGCATCCTGGTTTGCGTCTGCGATCCTTATCATTGCAGCGTTGCCATTAGGACTAATCTTTGCACGTATTCTGACAGATAAAGCTTTCAGATACTGTACTTAACCGAATCAAAAATCAGGGAAATCCCCAACCACTGCTTAAATTGCAAGTATCTACTCCAATAGGAAAATGTGAAAATTATATCAAACTAACAAACAATTTTATGCTTCCAAACAAATATTTAAACGAAAAAATTGTTCAGGTTTCTGTACAAAAGCTCTTGTCAATTTTTTGACAATGTGTTATCATTAAGACGTCAATTTTGTTAGGAGAAAAGGAGTATTAAGATTATGAGCAGTAAAATTACTATCATTGGAGCCGGCAGCGTCGGATCTACCATCGCGTACACTTTATCAAGCCAGGATATCGCATCTGAAATTGTTCTGATCGATATCAACAAAAAGAAAGCAGAAGGTGAAGTTCTGGATATTATCCAGGGAACCTGCTTCAGAGATCCTATCTCTATCATTGCCGGAGACTACGAAGATGCTAGGGATTCTGACATCGTTATCATCACATCCGGTATTGCCCGTAAACCAGGACAGACAAGACTTGAACTTACACAGACAAATGTAAATATCCTCAAATCTATCACACCGGAGATCGTAAAGGCAGCTCCAAATGCCCTTTATCTGATCGTAAGCAATCCGGTTGATATCATGACTTATGTATTTACAAAGATTTCCGGACTTCCAGAAAACCAGATCCTTGGTTCCGGTACAATTCTTGACTCTGCACGTCTGCGCTGCGGATTATCCGAACATTTCCAGATTGCACAGAGTAATATCCATGCCTATGTATTCGGTGAGCATGGAGATACATCCTTTATTCCGTGGTCTGGTGCCTATATTTCAGGTGTAAGTGTGGATGAATATTACGACCTTGAGAAGAAACTCGGTAAGGATATTGAACCGATTGATAAAGAAGCAATGCTTCAGTATGTACAGAAATCTGGCGGTGAGATCATTTCCAAGAAAGGTGCAACTTTCTATGCAGTATCCTCTTCTGTATGCAAACTTTGCAGCCTTCTTGTATCTTCTTCAGAGTCTATCTCTACAGTATCTACTATGATGCATGGAGAGTACGGAATCGATGATGTATGCCTGAGTACATTAACTCTGGTAGGACCAAATGGTGTACAGGGCAAAGTTCCAATGAGAATGACAAAAGCTGAGATCGAACAGCTTAAGAAGAGTGCAGATGCACTGAAAGAAATTATTGCTCAGATTGACCTTAATTAATAATATATCAGACAAAACATTCAGAAGTACAGGTACAGCCTGTTCTTCTGAATCCATATTACTGTTTACTCCTTTTTAATTATTAGCCAAAATTCTGTACTGTAAGCGGAAACAGACGAATTTTGGCTTACATATATCAAAAGCAAAAAAATATATAAATAATATTTTTATTAATTTTTTGAAAGATACTATGATTGTGAGTAAATAGAAAAGCGGAAGATTTTATCTGCCTGAAAAAGATTAATTTAGATCAGAAGAATTGAGCAATGATGCGTGATAAAAAAATTATCAAAAACCTCTTGTTAAAATGTTGTCAATATGATATAATATTTTTCGGAAATCGAGCTGATACACTCCTTTAATTGCGGAGGAAGGGTGTGCGAACTCTTTTATTTTCTATGTCTCAACAAAGATATAAAAAGTAATTGTATTAGACTTGATTTATATTTTTGTCCATATATTGTTAAAAAAAAGACAAGGACTAGCGGCTGTTATTTACGGGCGCTATATATCGGGGCAAATTGCTTTTGGACCCTGATATCATTATTTGAGCAACATGAATTTATCTGAACAACTAAGAAAGGATAATGTTAAGTATGAAGTACAGTTATTATCCGGGTTGTACCCTGAGAAACAAGGCGAAAGATCTGGACGAATATGCCAGAGCCAGCGCCAGAGCACTTGGGTTTGAACTGGAAGAGATCGAAGACTGGCAGTGCTGCGGAGGTGTTTATCCTCTGGGAACTGACGAGATCGCTACGAAACTTTCTTCCGTACGTGCTCTTAATCAGGCCAAAGAAAAAGGCCAGGATCTGGTGACAATCTGTTCTGCCTGTCATCACGTGATCAAACGTGTCAATGACGACATGAAGAATGTGGAAGATATCCGCACCAGAGCAAATAATTACATGCAGCTTGACGAGCCTTATGCTGGCGAGACAACAGTACTCCATTATCTGGAAGTGCTTCGCGACAGAGTTGGCTTTGACAAGCTGAAAGAGAAAGTAGTAAACCCGCTTACAGGAAAGAAGATCGGAGCATATTACGGATGTCTCTTATTACGTCCGGGCAAGATCATGGCTTTCGATGATCCTGAGAATCCGACAATCATGGAAGATTTCATCCGTGCACTTGGGGCAGAACCGGTAATCTATCCATACAGAAATGAATGCTGCGGCGGTTACATTTCTCTGAAAGAAAAAGATATGTCTCAGAACATGTGTCAGAAAATCGAAGACAGTGCGAAAGGCTTTGGCGCAGATATGCTGATCACAGCCTGTCCATTGTGTAAATATAATTTAAATAAAAACGCTTCCAGCGAACTGCCTGTATATTATTTCACAGAGCTCCTTGCAGAAGCCCTCGGAGTAAAAGAGGAGGTGGCAAAATGAGAAACCAGCATTCAGCAGCAGAAAAGATCAAAGAGATCTCCGGAACCAATCCGCTGAAATGTATGAAATGTGGAAAATGTTCTGCTACCTGCCCATCTTTCAATGAAATGGATATCAAGCCACATCAGTTTGTATCCTATGTTGTAAATGAAGATATCGAAGCACTTGTCAATTCAAAGTCTCTCTGGAAATGCCTTTCCTGCTTCGCCTGTGTAGAGCGTTGTCCAAGAGATGTAAAACCGGGAAAGATCATCGATGCAGCAAGACAGTTAGTTGTCCGTGAAAAAGGTGGCGATTATCTGAAAGCAGATGAGATACCACAGCTTCTTGATCCGGAACTGCCACAGCAGCTTTTGGTAAGTGCATTCAGAAGATACAGGAGGTAAGCCAGCGTGCAGAGAATTGGTGTATTTGTCTGTCATTGCGGAAGTAATATCGCCGCTACGGTAGATGTAAAAAAAGTTGTTGAATTAGCTGCCAAAGAGCCGGGTGTCGTTCATGCAGAAGACTACCAGTACATGTGCTCAGAAGCAGGCCAGGCTAAAATTCAGGAAGCCATTAAAGAGAAAAACCTGACAGGCGTTGTTGTCTGTTCATGCTCTCCACGTATGCATGAGGCAACATTCAGAAAAGCAGCTGAAAGAGCTGGCCTGAATCCATACATGGTGGAGATTGCAAATATCCGTGAGCATTGTTCCTGGATCCACAAGGATATGGAAGAGGCTACAAAGAAGGCCGTGATCCTTGCCAGGGCAGCAATCGCAAAAGTAAACTTAAACACACCTCTTCAGCCAGGAGAGAGCCGTGTTACAAAGAGAGCCCTGATCATCGGCGGCGGTATTGCCGGAATCCAGACAGCCCTGGATATCGCAGATGCAGGATATGAAGTAGATATCGTAGAGAAGACTCCAAGTATCGGTGGAAGAATGTCACAGCTTGATAAAACATTCCCGACACTTGACTGTTCTGCATGTATCCTCACACCTAAGATGGTAGAGGCAGCAGCACATGAGAAGATCAATATTTATACATACAGTGAAGTAGAACATGTCAGCGGTTTCGTAGGTGATTTCACCGTTGATATCAGAAAGAAAGCAAGAAGTGTAAATATGGACAAATGTACAGGCTGCGGTGTCTGCCAGGAAAAATGTCCGTCCAAGAAGATTCCGAACGAATTTAACAGAGGATTAAATAACAGAACTGCTATTTACACTCCATTTGCACAGGCAATCCCGAATGTTCCGGTTATCGACCGTGAGAACTGTCTGAAATTTAAAACAGGAAAATGTGGTGTCTGCTCCAAAGTATGTCAGGCAGGAGCCATTGATTACGATCAGCAGGATGAGATCGTAACACAGAAATACGGTGCAATCGTAGTTGCTACAGGTTTTGATACCATCAAACTTGACAAATATGATGAATATGCGTACAGCCAGAGTAAAGATGTTATCACATCCCTGGAACTGGAACGTATCATGAACGCAGCAGGTCCTACAAAAGGACACTTAGAGCGTCTTTCCGATGGAAAAGCTCCGAAGGAACTGGTATTCATCCAGTGTGTTGGAAGCCGTTGCTCCGACGACAGAGGAAAACCATATTGCTCCAAGATCTGCTGTATGTACACAGCAAAACATGCAATGCTGATCCGTGATAAATATCCGGATACAAATGTAACCGTATTCTATATTGATGTCCGTACTCCAGGTAAAAACTTCGATGAGTTCTACAGAAGAGCCGTAGAACAGTACGGCGTAAACTACATCAAAGGCCAGGTAGGAAAAGTTATTCCACAGCCGGACGGAAGCCTTCTTGTACAGGGATCTGACCTGATCGACAACAAACAAATCCTTAAGAAAGCAGATATGGTCGTTCTTGCAACAGCCATTGAACCGAACCCGGATGTTCGTAAGATTGCTACTATGCTTACAGCAAGTATTGATACAAACAACTTCCTCACAGAAGCCCATGCAAAACTCCGTCCTGTAGAATCTCCTACAGCAGGTATCTTCCTTTCCGGTGTATGCCAGGGACCGAAAGATATTCCGGAGACAGTTGCACAGGCTGGCGCAGCAGCAGTTAAGGCAATCGGCCTTCTTGCCAAAGATAAACTGACAACCAACCCATGTACAGCAAAATCCGATGAACTGTTATGTAACGGATGTTCTACATGTGCAAATGTCTGCCCATATGGAGCAATTTCCTATGAGGATAAACAGGTAAATGACCACGGTATCCGTGAAACAAGAAGAGTAGCCGTTGTAAATACAGCACTTTGCCAGGGATGCGGCGCTTGTACAGTAGCCTGCCCGTCTGGTGCTATGGATCTGCAGGGCTTTTCCAACAGACAGATTATCGCGGAGGTAGATGCAATATGTCGATAGAAACAAACGAAGAATTCAGACCTAAGATTGTAGCATTCTGCTGTAACTGGTGTAGTTACGCAGGTGCAGACCTTGCAGGAAGCAGCCGTCTTTCTTACCCGGCTGACGTAAAGATCATCCGTGTTCCATGTTCCTGCCGTGTCAATCCAATGTTCATCCTCCGTGCTTTTGAGAAAGGTGCTGACGGTGTGATCATGTGTGGATGTCATCCTGGAGACTGTCATTACAGCACAGGTAACTACTATGCAAGAAGACGTATGACACTTCTTTTCTCCATGCTCGACTACATCGGTGTGGAAAACGGAAGAACACGAGTAGAATGGGTTTCCGCTGCTGAAGGTGTGAAATTCTCCCAGACTATGAATGAGTTTGTAGAGAAGATCCATTCACTCGGTAAGAACGTAAGATTGGAGGATTTAAGATGCAGGAGCTGATAAATCGTGCAAAAGAACTGCTTGCTGACGGTACAGTTGCAAGAGTTCTGGGATGGAAAGCCGGAGATCTGCCTTACAATCCGGAACCGGCTTACTTTGAAACAGAAGAATCTCTGAAAGATTTTGTATATAACGGATTCTGCGGTGCAAACTTAAGCAAATATATGATCGAAGCTTCCAAACTGGAAGGCAAGACACTGGTTTGTTTAAAACCATGTGATACATACAGCTTTAATCAGCTGATCAAAGAGCATCGTGTAGACCGTGAGAAAGCTTATATCATTGGTGTTGGATGTAAAGGAAAACTGGATATCGAGAGAATCCGCAAACAGGGAATCAAAGGTATCGAAAGCATTTCCGGTGCAGAGATCACAGATGAGGCAGAAACACTGACTATTCAGACAATCTATGGTGAGAAGACCTGTGCATACAAAGATGCAATGCTTGAAAGATGTCACGTATGTAAAGGAAAAGAACATAAGATTTATGATGAACTTATCGGTGAGTCCAAAGACACAAAAGATGCAGATCGTTTTGCAGAAGTAGAGAAGATCGAAGCAATGAGCCCGGAAGAAAAATTTGCATTCTTCCAGAGCCAGTTAAGCAAATGTATCCGCTGCAATGCCTGCCGTAATGTCTGTCCTGCATGCAGCTGCCGTAAATGTGTATTCGACAGCAATAAGTTTGACAGTGCGCAGAAAGCAAACGTGGACTCTTTCGAAGAGAAGATGTTCCATATCATCCGTGCATTCCATGTGGCAGGAAGATGTACAGACTGCGGCGAATGCAGCAGAGTATGTCCTCAGGGAATTCCGCTTCACCTGTTCAATCGTAAATTTATCAAAGATATTGATACATTCTATGGTGAATATCAGGCAGGAGAGGATTCAACATCCAAGGGACCTCTTACAAACTTTACATTTGAAGATGTTGAGCCGAGTATCGTGGCAGAAAGGGGATAATGTATGTATAAGATAGCAGCAGAGAATCTGCAGGCATTATTCCAGAAAATTGCCGCAGATCAGGATTTATATTTACCTGTCAAAGTCAGTGATCAGGTAAACTTCAGAGCATGGAGCCAGGACGCAGAAGTCTGTCTTGACACTTTAAAAACCGTAAAGTCACCAAAAGATGCTTTCTTTCCACAGAGTGAAAACCTTTATACCTGCGAAAAAGAAGGAAAGAACATTACCATCGAACCACAGGCATTACAGGAGAAAAACTTTGTTGTATTCGGTATGAAAGCCTGCGATGTACAGGGTGTAAAAGTTCTGGATAACGTATTTTTAAGTGATCCGGTAGATACCTTCTATGCAGCAAGAAGAGAGCATGGAACCATCGTTGCACTTGCATGTCATGAACCGGAAGAGAGCTGTTTCTGTAAGGTATTTGGCATTGACTGTGCAGATCCTGTTGCAGATGTTGCAGCATGGATGATCGAAGGCGAGCTTTACTGGAAACCTCTTACAGAGAAGGGCGAAGCTCTTACAAAAGCAGTTGCAGAACTTCTTAACGATGCGGATGAAGCAAAGGTAGAAGAAGAGAAAACTGCAATCCGCGCCATCGTAGAAAAACTTCCTTACTCTAATCTTTCTCTGGAAGGATGGGGACAGGAAGATTACATGGACCGTTTTAACTCTCCTGTATGGGAAGAACTTTACAAACCATGTCTGGCATGTGGTACCTGTACATTCGTATGCCCTACCTGCCAGTGCTATGATATCAAAGATTATGACACAGGACACGGCGTACAGCGTTACCGCTGCTGGGATTCCTGTATGTACTCTGACTTTACAATGATGGCACACGGAAATAACCGTAACAGCCAGATGCAGCGTTTCCGTCAGAGATTCATGCATAAACTTGTTTACTATCCGGTAAACAACAATGGAATGTTCTCATGTGTAGGATGCGGCCGCTGCGTTGAGAAATGCCCATCATCCTTAAATATCGTAAAAGTCATCAAAGCTTTTGAAAATCAGGGAGGTGAAAAATAATGAGCGAATGTACCTGCCATAAAAACTACACATTAGACACACTGATCCCGAAGGTTGGTGTGATCACAGATATCCGTCAGGAGACACCGGATGTTAAAACATTCCGTGTAAATGCTCCTGAAGGAGGAAAACTTTTTGAACATATGCCTGGCCAGTGTGCAATGGTCTGCGCACCAGGTGTAAGTGAAGGTATGTTTTCCATTACTTCTTCACCTACAAATAAAGAATATCAGGAATTCAGTATTAAGAAGTGCGGTGCACTGACCGATTATCTCCACAGCCTTCAGGTTGGAGATGAGATCACAGTCCGTGGACCATACGGAAATCATTTCCCTGTAGAAGATAAATTAAAAGGTAAAAACCTTCTGTTTATCGCAGGTGGTATCGGACTTGCACCTCTTCGTTCTGTTATCAACTATGTACTGGATAACCGTGCAGATTACGGAACAGTAGATATCCTCTATGGTTCCCGTTCCGCAGATGACCTGGTACAGTTAAAAGAAATCCAGGAAGTCTGGATGAAAGCAGAGGGAGTTAATGTTTATCTGACAATCGACCGTGAACAGGAAGGCTGGGACGGACACGTTGGATTCGTTCCTTCTTATCTGAAAGAGATTGGATTCGATACAAACAAAACAGCACTTGTCTGCGGACCGCCGATCATGATCAAGTTCGTTCTTGCAGGACTGGAAGAACTGGGCTTCTCCAGAGAACAGGTTTACACAACTCTGGAGCTTCGTATGAAATGCGGTATCGGTAAATGCGGCCGTTGCAATATCGGTTCCAAATACGTCTGCAAAGACGGTCCGGTATTCAGATGCGACGAGATTGATGAATTACCTGCAGAATATTGATAAGCAATGAGCAGTGCAGAAAGTGATGTGAAGGAATGCGTCATGCTTGCATATAAGCATTCTTTCACAGAACATTCTGTAGGGCGAACGCCCTCAAGCGAGAAGTAGCGTAGCGGATTCGAGCTTGTATGTGCTGCTGACGACAGATGATATATATAGAAAGGACTGGTAATCTCAAATGGAAAAGAATATGGTAAACGTATATTTTTTCGGTAAGAAATACAGCGTACCTGCAGAACTTACAATTATGACTGCCATGGAATATGCCGGTTATACATTAAAGAGAGGATGCGGCTGCAGACACGGATTCTGCGGAGCCTGCGCAACAATCTACAGAATCAAAGGTGAAAACGAGCTGAAAACATGTCTTGCCTGTCAGACACAGGTACAGGAAGGAATGTATGTAGCAAGCATCCCGTTCTTCCCTACAGATAAGAGACTCTACAACATCGAAGACCTGAAACCGAATCAGCAGGTAATGATGGAACTCTATCCGGAAATCTACAGCTGTATCGGATGTAATGCCTGTACAAAAGCATGTACTCAGGACTTAAATGTAATGCAGTACATTGCATATGCGCAGAGAGGTGAACTGGAAAAATGCGCAGAAGAATCTTTTGACTGCGTAAGCTGCGGATGCTGTTCCGTAAGATGTCCGGCCGGCATTTCTCACCCGATGGTAGGTCTTCTGGCAAGACGTCTCACAGGTAAATATATCGCGCCTAAGAGCGAACATCTGGAGAAACGTGTAGAAGAAATCCACGAAGGTAAATATGATGATCTGATCGAGCAGATCATGCAGAAACCAATCACAGACATGCAGGAACTTTACAACAACAGAGAAATTGAGAAATAGGGAGGGCGTAAAACATGTATGCACCATATCCAGAAAATATGATGGAATCCATCAAAAAGGTAGAGGCTACAAGAGCACAGCGTATGGCAACAGAGCCAAGACGTCTGACAGCTGAAGAGAAAGACGCTCTTCTTGAGAAATTCCATCCGGATTATAATCCAGACGCGTTTGCAGAAATCAAAGTCGGACCAAACAAAGGACAGAAAGCTCCTCTGGAACTGGCAGAGATGCTCCATTCAACAAGTCGTCTGATCAACGAAAAAATTGACCTTACAAAAATTGATTATGACGTAGATGTACTTGTGATCGGCGGTGGCGGTGCAGGTTCTTCTTGTGCCATTGAAGCACACAATGCAGGTGCAGACGTTATGATCGTTACAAAGCTTCGTATTGGTGATGCCAACACAATGATGGCAGAGGGCGGTATCCAGGCTGCAGACAAAGAGAATGATTCTCCTGTACAGCATTATCTGGACTGCTTCGGCGGCGGACATTTTGCAGCAAAACCGGAACTGGTAAAGAGACTGGTAATGGAAGCTCCGGATGCCATCAAATGGCTCAATGACCTTGGTGTTGAATTTGATAAAGCAGAAGATGGAACCATGGTTACCACACACGGCGGCGGTACTTCCAGAAAGAGAATGCATGCTGCAAAGGATTATTCCGGATCTGAGATCATGCGTACCATCAGAGACGAAGTGATCAACCTTGGTATTCCGGTAGTTGAATTTACTTCAGCTGTTGAACTTCTCAAGGATGAAAAAGGACAGGTTGCAGGTGCAGTTCTCCTTAATATGGAAACAGGAGATTATTCTGTAGCAAGAGCAAAAACAGTTGTAATCGCAACAGGCGGTGCAGGAAGAATGCATTATCAGGGATTCCCGACATCTAATCACTACGGTGCAACTGCAGACGGACTTGTACTTGGATACAGAGCAGGTGCTTCCCTTCTTTATCAGGATTCTATCCAGTACCATCCAACAGGAGCAATCTATCCATCACAGATCATGGGTGCTCTGGTAACTGAGAAAGTTCGTTCCGTTGGTGCACAGCTTGTAAATGCAAACGGAGAAGCTTATATTCATCCGCTTGAAACCCGTGACGTAAATGCTTCCGGTGTTATCCGTGAATGCGAAGAAGGCCGTGGCGTAGAAGTTCCAGGCGGACTGAAAGGTGTATGGCTTGACACACCGATGATCGAGATCCTCGGTGGCGAAGGAACCATCGAAAAGAGAATCCCGGCTATGTTCCGTATGTACATGAACTACGGCATTGATATGAGAAAAGTTCCTATCGTTATTTATCCGACACTTCACTACCAGAACGGTGGTCTTGAGATTAACGGAGACGGATTCACAAAAGAAATTCCAAATCTGTTAGTTGCAGGAGAAGCCGCAGGTGGAATCCACGGAAGAAACAGACTGATGGGTAACTCTCTTCTGGATGTAATCGTATTTGGAAGAAATGCCGGTAAAAAAGCAGCTGCAAAATGCAAGAACGTAGAGCTTGGTGAAATGAACCTCGACCATATCTACAAATATGCAGAAGAACTGGATAAAGCAGGCGTACATACTGATAAGGTATCTCCATTACTGCTTCCAAAATACGCTCGTCACGAACAGCGCTAATAAGATACTCAGAATGTAAAAAAGAGCTCCCGGTATCGATAAGGGATTACCGGTACCGGGAGCCTTTGATATAATGCAAAAGGGATATGTCACCTCCCGGTGAATATCCCCAAATGAAAGAAGGGAGCTTACCAGAATGCGTGAAGTAGAAGTAAGCAGACTTACAGATGTCATCGAAAAACTCTGTATCGAAGCAAATGAACATCTTCCGGAAGACGTAAAATGTGCGATCAAAACATGCCGCGCATGCGAAGACGGAGAGATTGCCAAGGGTATCCTTGACAATATTATTGAGAATTTTGATATTGCAGATAACGAGAACGTGCCGATCTGCCAGGATACAGGAATGGCATGTGTATTCCTTGAAATAGGACAGGATGTACATTTTGTTGGCGGAGATCTCACCGATGCGATCAATGAAGGTGTACGCCGCGGATACGACAAAGGATATTTAAGAAAATCTGTAGTAAAAGACCCGGTACGCCGCGGAAACACAGGCGACAATACACCGGCTATGATCTACACAGAAATCGTTCCCGGAGATCAGGTAAAGATTACAGTAGGCCCTAAAGGCTTCGGAAGTGAGAACATGAGCCAGATCCGTATGTTCAAACCATCTGCAGGATTACAGGGAATCAAGGATTTCATCCTTGAAGTAGTAGAGACCGCAGGTCCCAACCCATGTCCGCCAATGGTAGTCGGAGTTGGTATCGGAGGAACCTTTGACAAATGTGCACTTCTTGCAAAGAAAGCACTGATGAGACCTCTGGATACTCAGAACCCGGATCCGTTCTATGCTGATCTTGAGAAAGAAATGCTGGAAAAAGTAAACAAGCTTGGAATCGGACCTCAGGGATTTGGCGGAAAGACAACAGCCATCGGCCTGAATATCGAAACAATGCCGACTCATATTGCAGGTATGCCATGTGCAGTTAATATCAACTGCCATGTAACCCGCCATAAATCGGAGGTGATCTGAGATGGAAAGAAAGAAAATTACACTTCCACTTACTAGAGAGCTGGCAAGAACTCTCCATGCAGGTGATCAGGTATTATTAACAGGTACTATTTATACATCACGTGATGCAGGACACAAGAGAATGTGTGAGGCCCTTGCAAAAGGGGAAAAAATTCCATTTGATCCTACAGATGCAACCATCTACTATGTAGGACCAACTCCTGCAAAACCAGGCGCAGTCATCGGCTCCGCAGGCCCTACAACCAGCGGACGTATGGATGCCTATGCACCCACAATGATGTCTGTGGGAGCAAGAGGAATGATCGGAAAAGGTGCCCGCCTTCCGGAAGTAGTAGACGCCATGAAGAAATATGATGGTGTATACTTCGGAGCTATCGGCGGTGCAGGTGCGCTTCTTGCAAAATGCATCAAAAAGGCCGAACTGATCGCCTATGAAGATCTGGGAGCAGAAGCACTTCGTAAATTGTATGTAGAGGATATGCCTCTTGTAGTCATCATTGACTCAGAAGGTAATAATCTGTACGAGATGGGAAAAGCAGAATATCTCAAAGAACACGGAGATAAGTAATTCTGCAGATACATAAAAAAATAACTTCCATATGCTGTAGACATACAGTATATGGAAGTTGCTTTATATAGCCAAAATTATATATATATATTGTATCCAATATATAAAAATCATATATACAATAATATGAATTATATCTTTTACATTTGACCTATAAACGTATAACATGATAATCAGGGTCAGGGACCCGCCAAACATAAGAAAGCAGCGATTTACGCAGTAAATCAGCGGATTTCGAATGTTTGAGAAAGACGGTAAAAGAATAAAGGCAGTTATCCGTACAGGAGATAACTGCAAATAAACTTGAACGGGGAAAATCATGAAAGATCATAATCAACACGAAATACAAATGTCGGAAGCCTTTTTAAACAGTGCGTTCCTGGCACTGTCAGGAGGTTTTCAGGATGCTTACACCTATAATGCAAGAAACGAAGTATTCTGTAATGCACAGACAGGAAACGTCGTTCTTATGAGCCAGCACTTTATGGCAGGGGAAGTGACTGCAGGACTGGGGTACTTCTTTCCTATTATTTTCTTTGCACTGGGCGTATGGGTTGCGGAGAAAATACAGGCAAATTATAAATATGCTCAGAAGCTCCACTGGCGGCAGGGTGTTCTGTTGGCAGAAATCCTGATCTTATTTACAGTAGGTTTCCTGCCAACCGAATACAATATGCTGGCAAATGCCATGGCATCTTTCGCCTGTGCAATGCAGGTACAGTCCTTCCGCAAGGTAAATGGATATTCCTATGCAAGTACTATGTGTATCGGTAATTTGCGCAGTGGTACAGCTGCGTTGTCAGTTTATTTTCGTGAAAAAAAATCAAAACAGCTAAAACAGGCGATGTATTATTTTGGAATCATCCTTATGTTTGCCTTGGGTGCCGGCATTGGTGGAAATCTGTCCATACGCTATGGAATCAGAATGATCTGGGTTTCCTGTGGATTCCTTATGATCAGCTTTCTGTTGATGTTTATAGAAAAATATAAGCATTTCCATGAGGAACATGAAATTAAATAAATATAGCCATTTTTAACCATTATATATTGAATTTAAAGGATTAACATTCACGTATCATGTTATATCTTCGCGTAACTTAACACAAAAATGGTGTACAAATGGTGTCAAAATCAAACAGTACAATGAGACAATTTTTCTAAAACAGCAATAGAAGAGGTAGATAATATAATGATATTAATATTCCGGTAAAAAAAATGGACAGAAGAGTATCGCACTCAACTGTCCATTTTTTTATTGACAATGCCACGCATTGTGTGGTAAACTTTCCATGAAAGAGGTGAATAATTTGACTATTACAGAAATGAGAAATTACATTGGAGTTTCAAGAGCAGAGTTTTCCAGGCGTTATAACATTCCACTTCGTACACTTGAATCATGGGAATCCGAAGTTCGAACTCCACCGAAATATGTTCTTAATTTGCTAGAAGAATCTGTTAGAAAGACAGACATTATAGAAGTGACGTTTGTATATGATACGCTTCTGCAAAAAGGTAAAATTCGTCCATGGTCCAAAACTGATGACAAATACGGAGCTGATCAGGCAGCGTATAGAACTGTGCTGAATGTAATTGACAGATTCCGGGAAAGGTATCCTAATTGCGAATGGGAAGACGAAGATGTTGATTACATCGACGCAATAGAAGGCTTTGCTTCAGATTTCTTAATAAAGTCGTTGGGAAAAGGAGAGGAAAATGAGTAGAGAGCGAGGTGCTGGATACATTCCGGATAAAAGTAATTTAATGTCAAGCACTCTGGTTATGCTGAATTTTTTCAGGGACGGCGAGAAATCGTTCTCTCGCTTTTCAGCTTTTTTAAAATCAAATTATAATATAAAATCCGCAAGTACTGTTCGAATGACTCTGGTTACACTGTGCAAATGGAAGTTATTGCGTGAAACGGATTTCAAAACTTACTCTCTCACAGATGCAGGCATCAATCTGTTAAATACGCCCTCCGAAATTTCACTGGGTAAACATATACAAGCCTGCACACTTTATTTCGCAGAGATTTTGCAAGAATTAGAAACAGAAGCAGGAGTTCTAACCGGATCAACACTAAAACAGGCGGCAAACCAGAAATACAGTATGTCGTTCAAGTCGAGCAGCGACTTATCATGTCGCACTCAGTATTTGCTTGGATTGAGCTTTATTGAGAGAAGCTCAAAGAGGTATAGAATAACTTCACAAGGAAGAGATTTCTTGCAGTTATTAAAAGAAGAAGGTTTACTATCAGAGTGTATTAATAAAAAGACATATAAAGAACCAGAATTAAACAATCACATTAACCTTGAGTTGCCAAATAGCTTTTTGAAGAAGTGCCAAAAACAAAAGTTATTACCAGAGTTTGTATTACATGAACTTATGACATATTATGCAGACAACGAACTAAGTCTTGGTATTCAAGTCAATAAAAAAAGGAGATAGATCATCCAATCATATCTCCTGATTCATCACGCATGTGCCATTCCATATCAGGATCCTTTACATCGGCTATGGTTCCGAATACTTCACAATCCTGATCACATTCATCTTTCATGCAGGTACAAGCCATTTTTACCTTTTTAAAGTGCCCAGGTATCCCTTCATACTCTACACGCCACAATCCATTGTAGTGGAGCAGTTTGCAGAAGCCTGGTTCATATTCATATCTTATCATCATTTTCACCTCAATGAGAGAGTATAACATAAAAGTAAAAAAATGGGTAGTCAAGCATTATACTTGACTACCCATAAATTATAGTACACTGTCTTTTGTATATTTGACTTCCAGAGATTCAATATCCGGAAGTAATTTCTCATGATAAATATCATTTCCGCCAGCCTTTTCATAAAGCTTTCCCATCTCTAGGAATGTCTTTAATCCATCCGGTGTGATATATCCTTGTTCCATAAAGTCTCTATGCATTCTCCAGAGAGAACTTCTAAATGATGCTACAGTACACGCATCTTGATTAGTTATAAAGTTCTGCATCAAAGTTGTAAGATCAGTAAGCTGTGTGCTTAGAGTATTTTGATTTGTTCTCAGATCATCTCTGATATTAATGGACTGATCATGATAATTATGCTGAGACTGCTCAAAATCAGCAATTTTCTGTTCCATATCAGACAACTTCTTCTCTAAAGCTTTCTTCTGTAGAGATGCTTTTGTTTCGAGACCAAGCGCATCAAGAAGTTTATCCCATCCAGCTTTTAAAGCTATAACAAGCATTGCACAAAGAAGTAAAGATATGATCACATTGATCTCACCAAACTCATGGATTTTCTGTATCTGTTCAATACCCATGACGTACCTCCTTATGCCTTAATGATATATTTGGCTGATACATAGCCAACATATTCATTTTTAGTAATTGATACTTTGTACCATCTGTTACCTTTAGTATCTTTTGTAACTCCGAGGACATTAACAAGATTGTCTTTATTTAACATCGGATACTCTGGAAGTAACGGATGTTCAGTACCGGGTTTTTTGCGAACATTCAATTTACTTGCAGTTACTTTTCCTACAAATGGATATTTTTTTGTAGTTGTTACAGCAGGAGTATTAGGATTTTTAATGTTAGATTTTTCTACATACCCTATATATTTTGCAGCGATACGAACCTGATATCTTGCACCAGATTCACCGATGATATCCACAAGATTACCTGCATTAAGTTTAGGATATGTACTTAACTTAGAAGCTCCTGTAGCGCCTGAGAATACATCTGTTCCATTAGCTGTACAAGAACCTACCCATGCAGTATAAGATGGCTGTACAGGTGCAGGAGATGATGTAGAAGAGGTGTTAGAAGTTAAGATGGATGTGACAATAGAATAGTCTGGACGACAAAACTTTGTCCCAGGGAGATTTGAATTATAATAACTCTTAGCATAAACTCCACCACCATTTGGAACAATAGAAGAGCCTCCTGAAGTGTTACCTTCAATAGTATAAAATTTATCTCCTTCGACTTTTGTTACTAATCCAGTATGAGCGAATGTACCATTACGATAGAAGATTACAATGTCTCCTCGCTGTGGATTTGCATACTTTGTGAAGAGATTTCCAAGAGTAGGACAGTATACATAAGGCCAATGTTTAAGGAGTTTTTTAGCTACATCAAGACCGAATGTTTTCATCATGCACCAACTCACAAACGCTGCACACCAAGCCTGTGCCTGATACTGAGGATATACGTCTCTCCAGTATTTAGTGTAGTTATTGTAACCTGCATTTGCAGTTTTATCATCAAGCTGAGAATTAGATTTCTTCTCTAAATATCCAACCTCATTTTCAGCGCAAGCAATAAGAGCATCAATAGCTTTATCTTTATTCATAGTATCACTTCCTTGTGTAGTTGTTGGTTTGAGAGAGTTTGTAGAAGTAGTAGAAGATTTAGAATAGTCTTTATAGAATACACTTCGATCGGTTTTTGTTGGAATACCAGGAATGGTTGCCTTACTAGAATATTGCCATCCAATAACACCAGTAGAAGCAGGAACTCTTAATCTTTCCTGTAATTCACCGGTATCATTATTAGGATATCGAGCAACCCAACAATCATACTTTTTAGCACCTTCTGGTAACTGGTTCTGATACCAAGAATAGCCGCAATAAATACCAAATTTATATCCAGCTTTGACAATAATAGCTCTAAACGCTTCGATCATTTTCATCATTAAATTGTCAGATAAATTCTCCTGACATTTATCCTCTATATCAAGAAACACTGGATAATCCAGTTTTCTTTTATTCAATGTTTTAATAACTACATTTGCTTCATTTTTAATCTGAGCAATAGTAGTAGCATAGCTGTATTTATAGACTCCAACAGGAATTTTATTCTCAATACAGCCTTTATAATTAGGTTCGAATGTGCTATCAACAATATTTCCTTTTTCTGTAATTCTTAGGATAGCGAAGCCCATTCCATAACTAGCAACAGTTTTCCAGTCGATGTTTCCATTCCATCTGGAAACATCAATTCCTTTAATTTCTGCCATAATATCAAGCCTCCTTTTAGTCAATAAAAAAGAGAGGCTTTTAATCCTCTCTTTCAAGTTCTTTCAACATATTAAGTTCTGATTCAGAAATAATCTCAAGCGCCCATTCATCTGGCACATAGTTTTTCATTCGCTTACTCATATTATTTTTTCTATAATATTTATTCCAGAAATACAGATTCCCAAGAGCACGAGCTTTATGCATAACACATATATAAGTAGCTTTTGAGTCAGGAGTACCATTCACTTGATAATCATAACCAGAACAATTAGAACATCCTGCAGCTATAGGACAATAGAAACATTCATCTGTACTCTGTGTCCTTCTATCTATTTTTGCCATACAATTAATTCTGCATTTATAACATTCTGTGCATCCTATACCATTATCTACATCACCAATAGAGTACGGTTCTTGCTCTCCATTAAGAGAAGATTCCATATATCTGATACATGGAAATATGCGACCTTGAGGATCGCAAGCAATCATTGAATTACCAACGCCTCCACACCAACTTTGTAAATCATCAGGATCTTTAGGCTGAAAGAAGTCTTCATTATAAAGGGAACAGAAGAAATCACGTTCAAAATCAAAATTCTGTTCCAAGAAATAATCAGATATACGTTTCATTTGATCATAAAGAACAGTTGCATGTACAGGTGTCCAACCCTTTTCATATACACAATTGGCATTGATTTCATCATATCCAAGATCGACCATATGCTTAATAGCATCGTATAGAAAGCTGATATTGCCCGGAGCAATTGTGATCTTGCTTCCCATATGATTTCCACGTTTCATCCAATCTGACGCAGCATCGACAGCTATGTCATAACTTGGACCACCATCTGGAAAAACTCGACAGGAATCATGTAATTCTTTATTCCCATCAATAGTAACTGAGAAAGATAATCTATTGGACCACTTACGAAGAAATGCTTGTACTTTTTCGTCTCTGTATAAAACACCATTTGAACAAATAGAGAACATAGTTTTCATGGCCCAAGGATGATCCAACTCTATGAGTTTATCCATAATATAAGTACAGATTTGATCTATAAGCTCTATCTCAAGAAAGGGTTCTCCTCCAATGAAATCTACAACCAATCCAGGAGATTTCTCTGGATTGATATAAGATTTAAAACCTTTTTCACCTGATACAACTAAATCAAAGAATTTCTTAGCTGTTTCAAACGACATTCGATTTTTTCCTTTGTGTCCTTGGTAACAATATAGACACGCAAGGTTGCAATCATCAGTTACTTGAAAAGTGATACTCTGTGTTAATATTCTTTGTCCGTCATCGGTTTTTACCTTCTTAGATGGATAAAGTCTAGCTATCTGGTCCGAATATTGTTCTGTCCTTTTCATGCTATTCCCTCTAATTCTGGAATCTCACAATTACATTTAATAGTAATAGTCATTTCGTCAGAATTATTTGGAATAATCCAACTATACTGATGACCTTCGAGGTATTCTGGGATGTATTCCTTTGCCATCTCATTTGCAAGAGCAGCATACTTTCTCTGTAATTCTGCACCACGTTTATTGTAAGACATAAGAGTATCTCCATTGATGAGTTCTAAATCGCTTGGATGTGATTCAATAACTCTCTGTACAATGTCTTTTACGAAGTTTAATTCAAAATTAACTCTTTCAAGCTCTGTAGCTTTTTCTTTATCAACCTTTACGATTATTTTTCTCATATCCTTATATTCCTTTCATTCTTAATTATTTATCAGAAGCTGTTTCCGTTTTTTCTTTAGTTTCTTCTTTAGTTTTTTCTGTTGTTGTTTCAGTGGTCTCAGTAGGAGCTATGGTTTTATCTGTAGCTAATGAGATATTAATAACACTTCTTTCATTGGAGATTTCTTCTGAAATACTCTCAATTTTCATTCCAGTATAATCTTTCTGGGTATTCCCATAAATAATTTTAAAACCTGTTCTATTTTCATCAGTAATCATATCCTTAATAGTGTTTAAAGATTTATCAGAATTGAAGATAGAAATAGTAGCTACAATATTTTTGTTCATATCATTTCCCAACCCATCTTTATATCCTTCATATGAATATGTATCGTTAGCACGAGTAATAACTAATTCTTGTCCGTCTTTAAAAATAAGTTTCATAACAATTCCTCCTCGTAATTTAAATATGGACCAAAGTGTTATACTTTGATCCATGAACCGTTTTGTTTTACAAATATTTTTCCTGATTTACGGGTGATTCGACAGAAACCATTTCCGGTATGCCCTGTTTCATTTGTTCCATCAGGTGATTTAAATGATTGATTTCCTGCTATAGTTTGCGCATTGGTAAGGTAGTAAGAAGAATTTACATAATTACCACTTGGATAATTAGCAGCAGTAGCTGAAGTGTAAACATATCCTGAACCTCCGCCATTATAGCCTTGGTAGTTAGTGCTGTCGCTATAATCAGAACATGCACCACCGCCATACCATCCGCCACCGCCACCGCCGGAACCATAATTATAATTAGTTCCAGAAGTTGTTGCAGAACCACCTTGACCAAACGAACCATTTGTACCTGCAGCAGTTTGTGTAGCTCCATATCCAGAAGCAGAAGAACCACCAGTAGTTCCACCACCATATTTTGTTGTAAGCGAATTTTCTGATGATGAACCTCCGCCGCCGCCTGCGACAATAACTCTAGCATAAAGATCATTTTTTCCTATACGAACATCGGTTGCACCGCCGCCGCCTTGTCCATAACTACTATAATTATAAGTTCTTGAACAACCTTTTCCTCCTCCGTTAAATCCACCAGGTGTTTCACCTGTTGAAGTTGTAGCTTCTGGTTGTCCACCAACATAAATATATAAATCCGTAGAATTTTTAGTTAGAGTTATTGTTCCGACAGAATATCCTCCAGCACCACCATAATAACTACTATATGAACCACCTTGAGCACCCCAACACTCTATAATATATTGTCCTCTTGGAAGTGATATAGCTTGAGCTGTTCCTGTATAAGCAAAATCCATTACAGCATTAGCGCCAGCATCATAAATTTTATTGTTCATCTTCATAAATACTGGAGCTGCTTTTTTAATTTCATTATTCATTTTACAATGTAGAGTTTTCTTTTTGATATAACAGGTAATCCTACAATAGCCATTATCAGAATGACCTGTTTCTGTAGATCCAGAAGGAGATTTAAAAGATTCATTGCCAGATAAATTAGAAGCATCAGAAAGATAGTAAGATGAATTTAGAAGACAGCCTTGAGGATAGTTAGAAGCAGAAGAGGAAGTATAAACGTAACCTGAACCACCTCCACCACCACCATCATCATCTCCAGAACCATCAGGATAAGTACCTTGTCCACCGTACCAGCCGCCGCCACCAGCTCCGCCGTAACCTGAAGCGTAATAACATCCAAAACCACCGAAACCAAAACCAGCAGCACAGTTAGAAGAAGAATTTGTGGTGCCTTGTGAATTAATAGCACTTAAAGATGAATATGAAGTAGTTTGAGATCCACCATATCCATATGAACCACATCCAAAATTACCCCTAGCACCAGATACGCCGCCAGCATATCCGCCACTATATCCAGAACTACCATCAGAACCACCACCACCAGCAACAATTACTCTTGCATATAAAGAAGCACTTCCAATACGAATATCAGTAGCGCCACCACCACCTTTATAATTGTATCTATATCCACCACCATTGAAACCTCCGGGATAGATTGAATTTGATGCTGATGTAACAGAATTTCCAGATCCACCAACATATATGTATATAGTAGTTTTTTGAGTCAATGTTAAAGTTCCTGTAGAATAGCCACCTTTTCCACCATAACTAGAATTAGAACGATAACCTCCCTGTGCTCCCCAACATTCAAGAACATATTTTCCGGGTTCGAGGGTTACAGATTGAGCTTTACCTGTATAAGCAAAATTCAATACACTCTTTTCCGAGTTTCCACCGTACACAGAAGATACAGAACAAATAGCAGTACAATTGTTATCACATGAAGCTTCACAAGAAAAGCCGCATGAGTTATCACAAGAACCACCACATCCACCTGTACAGGTTCCTTTACATCCGCCAGTGCAGTCATTGGCGCAAGTGGTGGTGCAAGTAGTATTACAAGTGCCAGAACAACCACCAGAACAGGTAGAATCACAACCATAACAACCAGTATAACAACCGGAATCACAATTTCCTGAGCAATTACTTGAGCAAGATCCACCACAACTGGTGCAATCGTTGGCACAAGAAGCAGTGCAAGTATGCTCACAATCATAAGCACAAGTAGCAGTACATGCAGCATTGCAATCATTAGAGCACCTTTGAGCACAGGCGCTTGTACAGTCTCCATCACAGTTATTCCCACAGCCAGTGCATCCGGTTACACAAGCATTTGTACAAGCTCCAGTACAGTCATTAGCACATTTGGCAGTACAGTCAGAACAAGTACTTCCTGAACCTCCCTTACAAGTTCCATCACAATATCCAGAACATCCACCAGTACAGTTAGTAGAGCAAGAACCACCACAAGAACCACCACATCCACCAGATGATGAATGAGTGCAGTTGGTAGCACAAGAAGTTCCACATCCACCAGAGCAAGCCATAAGCCTCACCTTCCTTTCAGTCTTTTATTCATAAGTAATCCAAATATCTCCATTCTTTCCGTCACTAGCTGCAGGTTCCGTTGTTGAAAGATGAATACCTATTTCAGCTAATGACCAGCTTACGTTTCCAGATCCATTTACAGATTTACTTGTATTTCCTACAGTAACGGTTCTTGTTGTTCCCCAATTAGCAGTAGTAATATTAGCTGTACCATCAAAATTCGTACCATTAATAGTTCGTGCGGTTTTTAGTTTTTTAGCAGAGCCGCCACTACCTGTTCCGTGAAATATAATCGGCATAGTTAAGCCCTCCTTTTATAAATCTATGTGTTCCCAACCAGAGTTCGTTTTTACGTATAATCCATATTGTGTTGGAGTTAAATTTGTGATTCGACAAAAGCCATTACCTGTGTGTCCAGTTTCATTTTTTCCTGTTGGTGATTTAAATGATTTATTTCCTGCGATAGTTTTAGCATTTGTGAGATAATGAGTAGAATTTAGTAGACATCCGTTAGGGTAATTTTTAGCTGTAGAAGAGGTATAAACATATCCTGAGCCTCCTCCACCCCAACGTCCATCAGAATCAGAATCATTGTCGTAGGCTCCGCCACCTCCGTACCAGCCGCCTCCACCACCACCGGAAGAGTAGCCGGAAGCATTTCCGCCTTGACCAAAAGTAGCCTGAGTGCTCGTGCTCCATGTTTTGCCACCTGCAGTTTGTGAGGCACTACCACCACATCTATTTTGACCTATAGTATAAGAACCAGTGGTATCATTGTAATATCCATCTCCACCATATTCTCCACCACCACAACCACAAGGATTAGCATTGGCACTTGTTACACCAGCACCTCCGCCTCCTCCAGCCACAATAACTCTTGAATATAGAGAATTTTTACCTATGCGAACATCTGTGGCTCCGCCACCACCTCTACCAGAAGAAATACCAGTTCCTCCACCATTGAATCCGGCAGTAGTAGAAGAGGAAGATCCAGCCCCACCAACAGATATATAAACAGTAGTTGCTTCAGTAAGAGTAATAGTACCCTTGGAATAGCCACCGTATCCACCTATGTAACTACTGTAAGTTCCTCCTTGGCCACCCCAGCATTCTATTGTATACGTACCTGGTTTTAGAGTTTTAGATTGTACTGAACCTGTATAATTAAAATCCATTATGTCGTTCTTAGCCTGAGTAAGATATATTACATCTGATAATTTAGTGATTTTTACATGTCCATTACCAGAATGACCAGTTTCTGTAGAACCTGTTGGTGAAGGGAATGATTTGTTGCCAGCAATGGTTTGAGCATTAGAAAGATAATAAGCAGAATTTAATAAACATCCAGAAGGATAATTTGAAGCAGTGGTAGGAGTATAGACATAACCTGATCCACCACCAGCAGAATCACAATGTAATCCACCGCCGTACCAGCCACCGCCTCCACCAGGCGCTACATCTGTAGAATTACTGGCTGATGCTCCACATCCGAATTTAGCTTGGACGGAATACCTATTAGGTTCCTCTGATGATCCTCCTGTACCAAAAGTAGTTTGTTTTCCGCCAGTGCCATGATAAACGCGGTTTGATAATCCATCTTGTCCTGTAGTACCTCCGCCAGCACCACCATTAGCTGCATTATTACTAACGTCATATCCTGCAGATCCTCCGCCGCCTGCAACAATAATTCTACTTAATAGTGAGTTTGTATCTCGAATGTTATTTATAAAATAAGATGAGTGTGAAAATACAGGACTCATTAAAGAAATATCAGAAGCTCCACCACCTCCGCCACCTACGCCAGAGTTGTTAGTACCATAACCATCACCGCCGCCATTAAAACCACCAGCAGTTCTAGTATTAAAGACGCCATTTTGACCTTGCCCTCCTACTGTTATATATATAGTGGTATTAGTTGAAACATTTAAAATACCAGTAGAATAGCCACCTTTTCCACCATTACCATAAGTTCCGTTTGATTGATTGCTATTTCCACCTTGAGCGCCCCAGCATTCAAGTTTATATGCACCAGGAGTCAATGTAGCAGTTTGAACCGAACCAGTATAATCAAAATTCATAACAGAACCATTATAATTAGCAGATCCAACGCCGTACATTTTGTTGTTGTTTAATTTAAAATAAAAAGCAGTAGCTTTTTTTATTGAATTATTTATTCTGGCATATAGTGCCGTATTCTTGCATCCAATAACAGTAATTCGACAATAGCCATTACCAGAGTGCCCTGTCTCAGATGAACCTGTGGGAGAAACAAAAGAATTATTGCCTGCGATTGTTTGAGCGTCAGTAAGGTAATAAGAAGAGTTTAATAAACAACCTGATGGATAGTTTTTAGCTGTGGATGATGTGTAAACATAGCCTGAACCGCCTCCGCCACCTTCAGAATCAGATCCAGTAGAGTATGATGAAACGGAGTATCTACTCGCTCCACCATACCATCCTCCACCGCCAGCTCCGCCATTATAGGTATTGCCACCAAGTCCAAAACCAAATGAATTAGTTCCACCAGAAGTTTGAGAAGCTTGTGTTAATGAAGTGTTCCCAGATCCTGCGCCACCGGTTTCACCACCACCATATCCGCCAGTTTCGTTATCTTCACCTGAACCGCCGCCGCCGCCTGCGACAATAACTCTAGCATATAATGAGTCTTGAGCAATTCTTACATCAGTAGCTCCGCCACCACCATTTCCAGGTTCACCTGTACTCTCGTGAGAAGCAAAACCACCGCCATTGAAACCTCCTTCAACTTTCACATTACCTGTAGAACTAGACATTCCACCTTGCCCACCGACATAAATATAACAAGTAGTTAATTGTGTTAAAGTTAATGTTCCAATAGAATAACCACCAAGTCCAGAACCTGTAACTGTAGCAGAAGCACTATCTTGGCTCCGATTTCCACCTTGAGCACCCCAACACTCTAACGTATAAATTCCTTTAGGTAATGTGATACTCTGAACAGCACCAGTATAATTAAAATTTAAAATATCACCAGTTTTAATATTATTAGAATCAAACCCCTTAAGTTCTTCAGGCGCTCCGCTATAATACAATTTATTATTTACTAAGTCCTTAAAACAATATTTTTTATTATTATCTTTATATGGAATAAGGTTTAATATTAAATTTGAACCATCATAGAATTTAAAAGAGTATATATTTACATTGCTAAGTTTACTTATTGTGCCGTTCGTACACACTGCACCAATATGAAGTTTATTCGGAGCGGAATTTGATGAAACTGTATGTGTATATATTTTTGTTCCGTCACAATATACAGTATCTGGAGTGATTTTATAAGTATGTTTCCCATTTGGATTATATTTATTTTTATCTAATGTTTTGCTTGTTCCGAAATGATCTATTCTTATAGCACCGTTAACTACAAACATAGTAAAACTTGTGGAATCAGTTCCAGATTCTGTAGTTCTTGAACCAAAAATTGCACCAGTATCACTACCAGTACCGGTATATGCGCATGTAATTTCTATAGTACTATTACCATTAACTGTGACTCCAGAAAAAATATACTGTTGTCCGGTAAAACTTATATAATCTATTTCTTTACTCATCGCCATACACCACCCACATATCACCAGGTTTACCATCAGTTGTCTTAGGTTCTTCAGTAGAGAACGTCACATTCCTTAACTGAGATTTCATAATATCTGACTGATAAGCAGTTACAGCCCCATTAACGACCGGTTTATTCTGTAATCCATTATAATCAGTTGTACCCGGATCACCTTTATCTCCATAAACACCTATAACTGTTGGAGTAGTGTACAAATGATTATTGTTTGTCAAAACAAATTCATGATAACACCACAAATATTTGTTTGTAGATGTCATAACCTGAGCAGAAGTCGCCCACCCAGTAGTTTCCTTAGTAACACTTTGAGATTGAGAACTAGCAAGATAATGAGGGATAACACTTGATATGCCGACTCCCTGATCACCTTTAGGTAATGTAAAATTCAATATAGCATCTGTATCGGTGCCAGAATTAGTTACTGCAGCTGAAGAACCAGTTTCGGCAGTACCAATTTTAATAGTTGCATTCTTACCAACTCCGGCAAGACATTGTTCACCTTTATAAATTGCCATGTTATCGCCTCCTTTTATAAATCATTTCTTATAACAATAGTAATGGGAATATCTACAGTTGGTTTCTCGGTTGCTTTTATAGTAATTTGATTTGTAGTCTGTCCTCCGTCAGCTAACATAGCGTTCTGATATGCCTCTATTGCTTGAGATGATGCGTTAGAAGCATAATTAATTTCTACTATATTTGAAGTAGTTGCACCAGATACAGGTAATACATATGTATACGGAGCAGAGGAACCAGTCCATTTACTTGCTGTGAGAGTAGTATTAACAAGTATACTTTTCTTTGCATATGTTTTTTCTGATTTAGTACTTGAGAATGCACTGTTAATTGTTATAGTCGAATCATTAATAACTGTTGCGGAATCAAATTCATCAATAACATTATAGTATGTATTCGCATCTAAAGCTCCTGCTTTCTTCTTTGCAAGATAGTCCGCTTTTGTGATTTCGACAGGAACATTAAGTCCCATTTGAGATAAAGTAATATCAGTAGTACCATCGAATGAAGCACTACCAATCTTTCTTGCAGTAGCTAATTTTACAGCTGCGTTCGCATTTCCTCCAACTGAAGATGATCCAGCATAATTATGTGTGTGTCCAGTAGCAGATTTTCCATTTAGGGCAGTTGTAATAGCATTTTGAGTCATGGTGCCATCTGTAGCAGATCCTGTGGAAGTATAGAGTTTAGTTGTACCGGAATAGCTTGTAGTACCTACAGAATATGTCGTATTTGTAGGAATTACCCATGTACCATCTGCACGAAGAAATTTTAATTGTTCTCCTATATTAGGTGCAGGAACAAGACCAGCACTTCCGGCGGAAGAAGAAGTAGCACCCTTCATGTTTCCATAAGTATGATCGGTAAATAATGCATCTGCAGGCACTGACTTACCAAGTGTATATGAACAAGCTACTGGCTTACCACCTGAGAAATATACTGGCTGAGTTGATGATCCAGCATTAGAAGTAAGAGCAGCAGCAGATGATGCGCTACCTGCAGAAATAGCATATTTAACACTTTTTGTGGCATCAGCAGTATTGTCAACGTTGCCTAATCCAACTTCACTTTTAGTATGCGTATGTACTTTTGTAGCTTTTTCAGCTAATTTACTATTCATCTCAGTCTCGGTATAATAACGTTCATCATGATTATGAGATGCTGGTGGATAGCTGCTAGGCTTTTCAGTAACTCCAGACCATGGTACAGAAGTAGCAGTTCCGGCAGTATATACTGAATAACCAGCCTCAGAAGATAATTTGCTCTCATCAACAACATAATACATTTTTTCAGTCTTAGTTACTTTTACGGTATCACCAAGCTGAATATCAGCAGTAGTAAGTTTAAAACGTGCAGTATCATCTTCAACAATAACCAGACGTTCTAATGCTCCATGGGGAAGCCTTGCAATATCAATTGTTCCAAAGAGTTTACTTGCGTTGAGAGAAGTAATAGTTGAATCATTATGATTATGCGCAGAAGGAGTATAGGTAGAAGGTTTTCCTGTAATGTTACCCCATGCGACACTACTTGCAGTCGCAGCATTTCCTGTAACATTTACCGTCAGATTATTAGTAACAGGATTATATTTAAACTTATCGCTGTATGCTCGCTTTGTCTCTGTGGTAGAGTCAGAAAACCAAACATGTCTAGCTGCATCAGCAGTACCTTCTCCAGCGGATACATTTGTAGCTGTTCCTGCAGTAGTTGCACTATCAGCAGTAGTTGCATGTTTTACACTCTTATTTGCATCGGCAGTATTATCTACATTGCCAAGCCCTACCTGAGCTTTTGTATGAGTATGCCCGGCAGGAGAGTAAGCACTTGAATTTGTATATGCAGCAGATCCTAATCCATGAATAGGAACAGTAGTTTTATTACCATCTACAGTGAGTGTGATTTTTCCGTTTTCAGTAGCTTCTGAAATAGCAACAGACTTTACGGCTTTTGCTAGAGTGATATAAGTTTTGCTTGAGCTATCCCAACGATAAATAGTATTCGTAGCAGTATTTATATAAATAGTATTTATATCTCCAACAGACGGAAATAACTTATTGGAAGCATATGGAAGTATTTCTTTATGATTAGCTATACTTGTCTTCAAATAACCAACCAGTTCTGTTAATCCAGTGAGATTAAGAAATTGTTCTTTCATTTTGCATTAGTCACATCCTTCCATTTTTATTTTTAAAATAGAAGGAGAGCATTGCAGCCCTCCTCCCAATAAAATCAATTGTATTTTTACGCAGTAAATAAACCTTTGATAGACGCACTTGGAATTGCTTCATATCCATCTCCAACAAGCCCTTTAAGAGCGGTGATATCAGATGTGTTCTTAGCAATCTTCGGTTTTTCAGTAGCAAGATCTTTTTCTACAGCAGTAATTTTGCCTTCTGCTGTATCCATTCTGCCTTTAACAGCAGTAATATCTTCTGCATTCTTTTTATCAGCAGCTTCTAATGTAGGTAATTTCTTTTCAATAGTATCAATTCTTCCTACAGCAGCTTCAAGATCAGCAGCTTTTGCATACTGAGAAAGATCAGAGTCTGCGAGAGCTTTAGATACATACTCAGCAATATAGCTTACAATATCTTTGGATGTAGCAGATTCTGGAAGAGTACCGATAAGAGTCTTCAGCTTTGTGATATCCTCTTTATTTGTTTTGATCTGAGAATTCATTGTAGCAGCATCAGATGTATGTGTAGAAATCCAATCAGAAATCTCTTTCAGTGTATCATATGCTTCTGGAGCATCTGCGACGATTTTAGCGACTGCATCTGCAACAGCTTTCTTTACTGATCCGTCACCAGTGCCATTCAGTGTTCCAATAGCTGCTGTATTAGCTGCAACGCTTGCTTTTAATGCAGAATCATCATACTGACCAGTAGTAACAGCTTCTTTGATATAAGCAACTACATTTTTAGCTTTTGCATCAGCAGGAATGGTACCAACATAAGACATTACTTCTGTTTTTGCTGTGTTAGCAGCGCCAGCAGCATCGAAATCTGCAACAGTCTTTCCAGAATCTACCAGATTACCATTTTCATCTAATCCTGCAAGATGACCTTTTACTGCACCTTTTACTTTGTCAGCTTTTCCTGTCGGCTGAGGAATAGTAATAGTGAATGCTGCTTCATCAATAGTTACTGGAGCAGTTTTTGTGTAGAAATAAAGTGTGTATCCGTCTTCTGACTGAGATACTGTTTTAATTGAGTTTTTGACAGCCTCACTGATTTTAGAGTCGATCTGTACGTTATGCAGATTTAAAAACTCCTGAAGATTAGAAAGTGTAGCGAACTGTAATTTTGCCATAATTAGTTTCCTCCTTGAAATATATTTGTTAAATCTTCGGAATCAATACCTCCGAGTTTTCGATCTAAAGCAGCGTCAATATGTTCATCTAAAACATCCAGAACAGTTTCTTCAATAATATTTGAAACATATTCTTTTACAGAATCAGCACTTGCAAAATTCTGTTCATTAATCCAGCTTTCAGTGATATAACGATCAGTCGTATATTCACCATCTTGCTGAATGAAATACAATGTAATAGATTTTCCTTGCATTTTTGTGATTGTTGTGCTGGAAGTATCAGCATCATGAGATACAAGATACAGAACATCGTCTGCAGAAGATTGAACAGTAGTATTGTTTCCGCCAATGATACATTGGCCTTTTACTTTATAAATACCATCATCGAGTGATGATATCTTCACAGGAACAGTAAGTGTACCTATAAGATTTACAATAGGTACGTCAAATAATTTGTTATAAGATAAGCTGTTGATATAGTCTACAACAGTGGACTTATCTTCAAGATTACCGATTATATTATCTAAAAGAGTAGAAAGCTCAGAAGATTTGACATAATTATCCAATCCGATTGTTTTCTTGACCTCTTCAATAATATGATCTTTATCTTCATCAGTCATAGATATGTCATAAGAGAAAAGCAGTTTATCTCCAGAGAAAAACATAAGATTTGATCCGATGCATTTTACATCTGTAATCTGTTTATCTCCTTTGACATATTCTAATGTGTTGTCGATGGTCACCCACGCTATACTCTTACTGTCTTGGATGTAACAAAGTCCTGGGTATTTTAGCACCCCTCTTTGTAAAGCCTTTTCTGCAATTTGCTTAGTTGATGCAGAATACCAGGTTGGAATTAACGCCATGCTGTGATCACCTCTTCAATTTGTCATATTCATATTTTGAAATTTCTTTTATTGCATAGATGTCATTATCAGGCGGAAAATTATAGAGACCTTCAATGTGCCATCCATATTTTCCGTCTGAACTTAAAATAGCCTGTGCTTCTGTGATATCACATAGAAGCAACAGACTATGTTTTTCCTGATATTTGATATACAGGATATGATTAAGGACATCTACGACTTCATCATTTTTGATTACTTTATAATACATGTGATATCCTCCTTATAAGAGGGGAATAGTTACCCCTCGCATGAAATTGAGAACATAAGTAAAATTCCAGAATTCTGTCCTGGATAAGAGAATCCATATGTTGCACCAGATTCATTAACCGTATACAACCAGTTTGCAGCTGTAGCATTTGGAGATCTGGTCCAATAAGATTTATACTCTGCAGGAATAGAAGGTTTTGCTTTCTTTCTGGTATCATCATCTGTGAAATAAGCAATAGGAGCATTTGTTTCAGAAATATATGGTTCAGAAGTAGCAGTAGGATCAATTTCGTACAGAGATGGAACATAGAATCTGCAATTAGATACGGATGTATCATTTGATTTATTACCAATAGAAGAGTATACTTTTACAGGTTTGATCAGAGCTTTCCATAAAGGAGAAATAGCTTTAAGCAAACGTGTATTCAGCCATGTGTTCAGAGAAGATTCAGCCCATCCACCTGCATTTGTGCTCTTATTATTATAAGGTTTTTCAGTACCTAATAGGTTTGAAGCAATAAATGTAATGTTAGCTCTCTTTGAAGCAACGTCAGACAGATAATATCCTTTAAACTTAGCCACTTCCATAGGGATTACTTCGTGGATCCATGCAGCAATATCCATACATTGTTCTTCACCAAGATCTGCGTACCAGACTTTAGCCCAATGTATAGTGCCTTTTGCAAAGTTTTCATATGCTCCATCGTCAGCTTTAGAACATCCAAATACGAGAGTGGAACTATGCTCTGGAATCCTGATCGCATTCAGAGTAGTAGAAGATACTTCTTTCCCAGTCATGTTTGAATTGTATACATAAAGCTTCTGACTTCCAGCTTCATGACGGAATACAATAATCTCTCGATTTGTTCCAGCAGATGGAGTTATACTATCAGTATTCCATGAGAAACGAGGTTCCTGAGAATACCAAAGTCTGAATCCATTAGAACCGTCACCCTGAAAACACTGAGCAAGAGTGGAGTTTACACTATTTCCTGAATCAAATTCAAAGTCAATAGCAATCGTAAAGTCTCTGTCTTTTTCCATGATCTTTAATCCGGTGTCAATATAGTTTGTTCCATCAAATTTAGTCGCAGCTGAAATAACTTCATGCTCTTCAATGTCGCCATAGCTATAATCAACACCAAGTTTGAAATCTAATGTATCTTTTAATGATAATGATTTTGCTTCAAGTCCCATTTTCATAAGAGTATAAAGTTCAACCTGTGTCATATTGGCCAGATCCTTACCATCAAAGTATCCATCTACATATTCGCAGGTTTCATATACTGCATTGATCGTTTTATTTCCATCGACAAATCCTGACTTATCCCATCCTTTAAACAGATTGTACTTATAAGCAGATTCCTCAGCAGTATATACAGGAGTATCACCTGTATATTTTACATAAGAACCATACTGGGCAGTAGATTCCTGTAGAGTCAATCCTTTAGAAACATATCTCACTGTATATTCACGTACTTTACTGTCATATACTGCGGTGATTGTTCTATCCGCAAAAATTCCGGTCATAGAACCATCCCAACCTTTAAACGTATAATCAAGTTTGATCGTACTTTCTTTAGTAGGAGTAGGAATAGGATCAGTTTCACGCTTAGTAGGATCGACTGCGCTTCCACCTTTATCTACATACTGAATATCAAGAACAGTATGAACTACATCATCATTGATAAATGTTACTTTAAACTGAGTAATGATTGAATCGTAAGTAAGAACAAGGTCTGTCCAGATTCCAGGTTCATCTTCAGAACCAACAAATTCTTTATATTCCTGCTGTCTGACTACAGGAACATGAACAGATCCAGTAAGAATTGACTGCTCAGTAGTAGCGCCATTATCATCAATACCGGCAAGTTTTGATAATTTCAGAAGAAGCGTAGTATCATCAAGATTCCATGAGATACCAGTAATTGTTACGGTACGAAGAGTATTAATAGCAGCATTTAAGATAGCAAGAGCATCTACGATAGAATTCTGACATACAAATGTCTGTAAATTATCGTATCCTGCAACCTTAAGATCAGTTAAGTCTTTGAGGTTCTTGAGTGTAAGAGTGTTGATAGAAGATGGGAGAGAAGCATGAGCAATCTTACCATGATTAGCAAATAATACAGATGTTACAATAGTTCCGTCAGCATAAAGATTAATAAGATTTTCACATGCAGACAGGTTAACAGATCCTGTAAGATTTGGACAATTACGAATATCCAAAGTCTCAAGAAGAGTATTATTACCCATATTAAGAGATGTCATAAAAGTATTCTGATATCCAGCTGTATTATTACCAATGATAAGAGTTTTCAGCTTAGAAGCCTTTGAGAAATCATTATCATGAATATAACAAGCAGAGAGGTCATTTAGTGCCTCAATTCTTGATGCAGCATAGATAAGAATAGCTGTATCATCCATATTTGTTAAGTCCGTAGTAATCTTATATTCTTGTCCGGCTTTTGCACGTACCTGAGTAGTTTCTGGTGAATTACCATAAAGTACAGAAATATACATATCAGAATAAGGAATGATCTTCAGAGTATAATCTGGTTTAACTACAACTTTCTTAGGTGTATTACATCTGAACATAATCTGATCAGACTTTACATCTGTATGTAAGAATTTTGTTCCCATATAAATATGCTGGTCACGTTCCCATTGTCTGAGATGATATTTTCCACGTCCATTCATCATCTCATTAAGGAATCTTACTGTCCCAGCACGATATGTTCTCAGATATAATCTTTCATAGTGGATTCTCCAAAGTTCTTCTGGGAACTGGCTCTGCCAAGCCTCATACTCATTAATTAAATGAGAATCAGACCAACAGTTAGAATCTACAGACTGATACATGTTTCTTAATTCTTGTGTAAATACATCACGTATTCTGCACCACAATACAGATTCAGCAGCATTGAAAACATAACCAGATGAAGGATTTCCTTCTTCTTTATAGTCAGTATCTTCCTTACCATATGGGAATGACAGCTCACCTGAATTATTAATACCAAGCTGAGTGTCCATATCATATGCCCATAGATCAAATCTATAACCATTATGCAGAGCAGCCGCATCATCATCTATAGTATAATATTTAGCTTTATCACCCATAGTTGTAGCTTCTTCCTGAGTGATATAATGTTTTGCCCAATGCGGGAAAACATTCTTGGCTCTATTATCAATCATACTATATCTGAGTGTAACTAAATAGAAATAGAGCATTGCATCCTGAATACACCAATCTTTCAAGCCATCTTTAAATTCTTTATCACTAGACGTAATTACAAACTCATAGAAGTCTCTCCAAATCTGTTTGTTATCTGTACGTATTTTCTTTTTTGCTTCATCAGAAGTAAGAGCAGAACCATCCTTAGAATCGCCGCAACAATCATATCTGAATTCAAATGATCCATCCCAGTTATTATACAGAGCATCATATGCTGTATTACCAGTTTTCCATTCAGCTTTACTGATAGGATATTTCATAGTTCCATCTTGGTTTGTTATACCGGTCTGGAATGCAGAGTTTGGAAGAGTATTATCACTGATCTCAATACAGAATTCTTTCATATCCTCTGGATCATAAGCTCTTGTAATATCAGTCTTTTTTGAATCTCCCATATTACCGAGAGAGTAGAAGTGCCAGTCTGTATCCTGAAATTCTCTATGAGTAGTAATATCAGGATCAGATTCTTTAACGAAGATTACGCAGTTGACAAATTCCATAGAGTTTTTAACTTTAGGATCTCTACGTACCGCAGGACTTTCATATGGTAAAAAGTCGTTAAATCTCTTCTGTCCTAATGCATTAGTTGCCATATTTGAAGATGCTACATTTACTTTAAAATTCCACCAATTATTTGGAACAGAGTTTCTTGTAAGACTAATTTTACCTGTACCGTCCTCATATTTTGTCCCATCACCAAGAACTAACTCTGTTTTATAGTTAGGATCAAGAGGAATCTTACTATTGATCTGATGTACACCATCCGCACAACAAATAACATCAATATTTCTGGCAGCAAAACCATATTCATTACTTGTAGTTCCCTGTCCGGCGTGGAAACAGTTAATAAATTTCCAGTTATCTAATTTAGGATCCCCATTCTTATAAATACATTCCATAGAAGTATTTTTAACAAAATCCTTCTTATCATTTGTAAAGTGAGGGGCTTCAATTTTTATAATTCTTAAATTCGGACAAGCATTAGCTACAGAATCTGGAGTAAGAGCATTATTGTCATTGTAGATCTGGTTTCTATTATATCTTGCAATCATTTCATCTGAATCTCTAGCATCTGCAATAAAGTTGGCAAGAATGTCAGAATCTGTGAGAGAAGCAGAATAAGCTTTCATTCTATAAATCAACACATCACAATCCGGAGAACCAATAGAAATTAGGGTAGGAGAATACTGGTGCAGTCTATGAGAATTATCATAAATAAGAGGTCTTCCTCCAACTCCGTCTTCATAAGTCATAATGATAGAAGTTGCAGATGTGTCTTTTGTATCAATTGTATTGATATTATATTCAAATTCAATAATATCCTCTTCGCTATATGGAAAATATAAGCTGTCAGTAGAAGTGTTCACGTATGCTTCGTGAACATCCATTTTAATACCTACGTCAGAGCCTTCAGTACCATCAATACATGATAAGAAAGTAGCAGAAGCATTGCGAACATTCTGAGTCTTAAATACAAATTTGAATTCAGAACCAGTCTGTTTCGGGTCTTTTCCGAAGAGATTATAATTAATCTGAGCAGTTGTTCCAGCTTTTACACAGAAATACTGGTTTCCATAAGCATCAATCTGGTATCCACCATTATCCCAGTCAAAGTTATCTGATACTGAAAGAGTAATAGCAGAGTTATTTTTATCGGTCCAGAGTCTGTCGGTATCTCCATTGGATTTTCCAACAGGGTTAAAATCAAATGCTAAGTTGGCTGTGATTGGTTCAACATCAATATCAAGTTTAGTGATATTAACTGATAAAATCTTAGTCACTTTACGACATGAGATGGTCAGGTTATGTTTTCCTTCAGTGGATGACTTATAACTCCAGATTTGAGCAGAACGATTTACAGAAAGAGTGCTCTGTACTTTACCATCAATTGATAGTTTTACAGAGGCGGGATTGTGATCAGGATCATATACAACATATTTAATACTTGTTGCCTGGTACTGTTGTGCTGTAAATTCCTGTTGAGCACATCCAATAATAGGAGTTCTATTTGTAGGATCAACACAAATGATATCCTTACAAATAGTATTTGAGGTTATTTCTTTATTGTTAATTGTCGCAGTCATATATACTTTGAGTAAATGGCTGCCATGTTCCTGTTTAGGAATATTATAAGACATAATTCTGCCGGAGGACTGAGTTTCAACAGTGCCTAAGTCTTCACCATCAAGAATAAAATGAAGAGTCTTATTAACGTTTCCATAAGGTGTATATCTAAATACTACATCTGTATTTGTATATAACAAAGTATCATCAAATGTGCTTTCAAGTTTGAATTCTACAATAGTAACAGTCCATGTCTTAGTGGCAAGTGTCCCAAAACTGTCGGTAATAGTTAATCTAATAGTATTTGCACCGACATTAAGATATTCAGTGATATCAAAACTATTGTTTCCTTGCGCAGCCGTATTCGTAGCTACAATAGTATTACCAACTTTCCACACAGCAGTACCGGCTCCAGTTGTATCACCAGTATTATCTACAGATGAAAAACTATATTCAATAATTGCTTTTGAACCAAGTAAGAAAATAGCATCTGCATTTGTGATTCTTTCAATAGTAATAGTAGTAGTATCTGAGGAAGATCCTCCACCACCTTCAATTTTAAAGCTTTTCTGGATTTCTCCATCCTTTAAAAATGTAAAAATACTATTTTCGTATGTAACATCGTACTCTGCAGCCGCAGGATTTTTCTTGATTTCTTCAATAGCGGCCTTAACATCTGTAATATCTGTATTAATTCCTTCAAACTGAGTATCATAAGAAGTCATATTTTGTTTCAAGATATCTACAGCATTTTTGGCCTCATCAGATTTTGTAGTAGCACTTTCTACTTTCTTCTCAATGTTTGAAATAGTAGTTTTTATCTCTGAGACAGCAGTAGTATTGGCATTTACATTCTTTTCGATTTCAGTTTTAGCTGTTTCAAGTGGACCAATTCGATTAGAGATTACTGTATCTTTCTCGTCCATTTCTGCTTCAAGTTCCTGCTTCAATGCAGCTCTCCACTCAGCAGATGGCTCAATAGAACTAAGTTCTACAGTCTGAATAATAGTTTCTCCATCTTTGAATACTAATGAACCTTTTCCATTGACAACAGAATACTCAACTATAAGGTTTGCAAGACTGTTAATAGTAATAGGTTCTCCAATAGGTTCCGTTCCATCTTTAAACACTAAATTTCCAGTTGTGTTGTCATATTCAACTTTTAAGTTCTTCAAACTGTCAATACCAGAAATAGCAGTGTTTAATTCTTTGACTTTTGTATCAACTTCTGTTTTTGTATAATATGCTTTCAGAGATTCAGTTACTGTTCCATTAAGATCATTCATAACAGATGTTTTTACATCTGCTTTTATATCATCTACATTAATAGAAGCAGCGGAAGCTTTTGCTTCATCTGCGTATTGTTTTGCTTCGGCTACATGACCAAGAATCATATTTACAAAACTTGTATACCAATCTTCAGAAGGTTCAATGATTCCGTCATAATTTAATCCTTGAAGAACAGTAAACTTACCATTTGGTCTGGTTCTCCAAATATAATTGTTTCCTTTTTCATTTACGCCAGTAGCCATAATTTCAAAAATTATATCTCCGGCATTTGCTGTAACAGCAGCATCAATCAACCAACCAAATCGAATATAAGTATTGTTGGAAGCTACATTGATAACTGTCGCTACTTTACCTTTTTTCTCAGCTATAGATTCATATCTTATCTGGATGAGCATATCCATAAGATCCATACCATCCCAATATCTTGGAATCCTAAATGGCATATACTGGCTGTTTTCTTCCTGCATAATATTAATCTGTGTAGCATCAACGGTAATATTTTTTAAGTTATCCACTGTTGAATATGCATCGTCTTGATATTTGGTATATACTTCATAACGACCATCAGTACATAATGTATATTCCTCAGTGTCTACGGCTAACTCAGCACTCAAAGTCATTGCCGAATTAGCCGCAGCAGCAATTTTAGAATCTTTAAATGACATATCATGACTCCTTTACTTTAATAATTTATCCAGATCGACAACCTGATCAAGATGAACAACTCCATCCTGTGTGCCATCAGGATCTTTACCTGTCATATCTTCGGCTACCATAGCAGAAAGATCTTTTACAACGATACCATTTCCGGTATCTTCACCATTTCTGTCTGTTAAAATGATTTTTCTGTCTTCTGTATTAAGACGAATATCTTTTACCATACCTTCATAAGTTGCTTTATTCTGAGCATTGAGATCTTTAATCATTCCTTCCATAGCAAGGAGCCTCTGATCAATTTCAGTAAACAATTCAGAAGGTTCATATTTATCAAATTGTACAAGTGGAGTAATATGAATAACACCTGATGTGGTTTTTCGAATATAAGAAGTGTATGTTCCATCTTCATTAGCAACAAGTTTTAAGAACGTGAAAGATACTTCGATATCCCCGGCTTCAGCAGTAAGTGCTGCATCGACAGGGATTAAATACTGGATATAATTCTGTTCATATTCAAGATTATTTATAATAAGTTGTGTCATTTTAATTTTGTCTGACACCGGGAGCTTATACTTCATATAAACAGTTGTATCTGACATATCAATCTGTTCCCGATACATTTTACTTGTTACAATCTGAATCTTATCTACATAATTACTTCTTTCCACAATTGATTCTTTGACTGTTGTTACAACAGTATTTTCATCTGTAATTTTTAGTGTATACATAACTGCCTCCTTCCTTATTTAGTCTGAGTTTTTTCTAAAGCTTCAATTCTAGTCTGTAGTGACTTAATAGTTTCCTGCAGTGTTGTGACTGATGAATTCGCATTATCAGCACTTTTCTTGATCTCAGCAGTATTCTGAGTCAAAGTAGTAATATTGTTCTGTATTGTTTCGATATTATTGGTCATGCTAAGTAACGATGTATTGATCTGTTCAATTGAAGTGTTAGAAGAAGAATCTGCAGACTGCAGATCAGAGATAGATTTCTGTACGGCAGTCATAGATTCTTTCAATTTATCCACATCAGCTCCCAGCTGAGTAAGTTTTCTTCCAACAACAAGGGCATCAGCGAATGCACCCTGTTTAGATAATGTCATATCTGATTCAGGGAGATTAGCCAGATAATTGTAATCATACTTAACAACACCAACAGAGGTTTGAATTCCCTGAATATATGTTGCCATTATTACTCACCTTTTTCTACAAATTCATATAGTACTGTCATATCAAGCATAGACAGTTTGTCTTCATTAGATTTAAGCATTTTCTTGAGAGATTCCTCTGGGATCATCTCAACATCAAGTTCACATGTTTTATTATAAATTTTCTGCAGACCTTCTTGGATTTCAGGGATGATTTTATCTTTTATGTCATCATTAAGAGCACGATTTCCTGTTTCATTACCGTTTTCGTCAACAATAGAATGTGAGTTTTCCTCTGTAAAATAAGAATCAACTAACTCCTGCTCGACCTCTGAGATTTTATCTACCTGCGCTTTAAGAGTCTTCAGGTTCATTGTATTCGCCCAGAATACATCAACATCTCCTGCGATTAAATCCGCACGACTCTTCATAGAATTTAATGTTTTATACATTGCCATAATGTCTGCATTTACAATAACTTTTTTCATAATCCTTGTACTCCTTTTATATTAATATGTAACTTTATTTTCTCTGACGAGTTCTTCAATAGCATCATTTAGATATGCTTCAAAGTCAGAATATAATGTTTCGATAGCCGCTTTAGAATCTTCTGTAATCAAAGCCTTAGCTTTATCAATAGCCATCTGTTTAGCAGTTTTCTGAGCTTCTGCGTCAAACTTACCTTCCTTCTTCAAAGCATCTACATAAGTCTGATTAACTGTGAGCACTGCTTTACTAATAGCATCAGTAGCAGCGTCTATATATTTTACGAGCTGATCATTCTCCAAGTTCTTTTCCTGTTCTTTAATCTTTACTTTTAGGAAGAGGATTCCATAAGTAATAAGAAGTGGAAGAATACCAGTAATGATCAGATATAATACGTCCTGAATACCCTGTTTGATGTCCATAGTCATACCTCCATTCATCCTACAGCCTCATCTTCAGATACATGATCGAAGACTGGCCTTTCTTGTGATTCTAAATTGCACATTGCAGTATCATAGGTAATACCTCCGACCTGGTTTTCTTTACTAGCTTTGGCATAATATCCTAAAATTGTAGGAATCAACGCTGCCGGAATACCTATGAGCGCATACATATAACTCGTATCTCCGGTGAGACTTATCATATGTTCGCTAAACCAAAGAATCTGTAAGCAGATAGCAAAGACTACAAACACAATAAGCTTACTTGTATTTGGTTTTTTAAAATTGAATCTTTTAACCTTTGCTGCTTTCAGATTTCGTTTCATTTCAATCTGCCGATTTTTGGCTTTGATTTTCTTTAATTCAAGTTCATATTCTCGACTGGTCAAATATTTCACCTTCTTTGCATAATAAAAGACCACGATTGCTCATGGCCTCTTATTTATTCAGGAATAATTCCATATACGTATGTTTCAAACTCTGTAAAATCTTTCAGGACAGCCTCTTTATTTGTTTTAAATGCTTCACTATCCTGAATAGATTTATTGATATTTACATTTCCATCTTTACTAACAGATGCATTAAGATAAGCAACCTGCTTTGAGTTTTCACCTTCACCGATCATAACCTGACCGGATACATTTCTTGTTTCACTAATTTTTAACATAACTTTTCCTCCATTTTTTGTAGTCGTTGAGTAATGAGAGAGAGCTGTCCCTGGAGTATAAGAATTTCATTCTTAAGGGATTGATTTTCAGATTCGAGAGAATCAATACGATGATGGGCTTTTTGAGTCATGTGAGTATTGAGAGAAATGAATTCAAGGTAATTCATTGAATATTCATCAGTACGTCCAACAAAATTAGGCTTATCTAAAATAGCTTTTGTAACCATACTATAATTTTCTGATTCAAAATTATTTTCTTTTAAATGCCTTTCTGTTTCCCTTGCTCCAAATCCGAAATGTATTTTAGGTATTTCATCATCGTTTGGACGTTGTTTAAATTTATATTGAATTGGATTTAATGACATATAAAACTTGTCAATAGATGAAATAGTATTAATACTTTTAATATCATCTTTTATATACTCATCTGAACCACCGTTTAAAGCACCTGTATAATAAATATTCTTCCATTTATAGCTTGCATTTCCTAAATTTAAGCCCTCCATTTCATATGGACCGAAATATCTTGCAGATCCATTTGATGTAACTTCTGCATAACGATTTTTTTCACTATTATGATATATTTTCGTTACAGATGTATAATCTACAGATCCAGCTGGCCCACGTGGACCAGTTGCTCCTTGTGGCCCACGAGCACCATTTTTACCATCTTTACCATTGGTTCCGTCTTTTCCCTTAGGGATACTAAATTTAAATGTCAAAGTATCTCCTGCAGTGTTTACAGAAGTCTCTACTTTAGGATCATCGTTATAATTAACTTGACTAGCAGTTGCTTTGTAAGAAGCAATCTTTCCGCCACCAGAATTTAAAGATGTGTATGTGTGTCCACCCATATGAATTGCGTTTACATACAAACAATTAAATTTATTATTTTTAGAACCAATATTCATGGTTGCGCTTGCGTCTCTTTTGATACTTGTTATAACCGGGATTCCGTTTGTATTCTCATCAGTTTTTTTTTCAGTATAAATATTATAAGGCATAATACACCATGTAGCGGTAACATCAGCATCTTGCTTATCTACGTTACCAATACCAATTGCACAACCACCTTCTGTATTTGGAAGCAACGTATGATTATGTCCATATCCATTATATGAAAAATATTCTCGATTATCATAATCAAGATAGATTGGATTTCCAGAACTATTAACTTCATATGGTGTCCATTTCATATTCTGATAAGGGATAGATCCTGTTTTAGTATCTATAACAAATTGACTTTGTACTAAACAATTGCTTTGTATTTGCATAGGCGCAGTAACAAGGAGAGTATCCCCCATGATTCGCAAAGTATTTCCCCCTCCAACATCTGTAGATATCATATATCCGCATTCATCACTTAGCCCGAATCTTAAATCACCGCTTGTAAGTCCCCAATTAGTAGCAGAGATGATTTCTCTTGAATCAGTAGGGTTACCGTTTACATCATTATAATAAATGCTGTAACTTCTTTTTGCAGTCATTGTTCTTGCGGTTACATTTCCGGCGAAAGTACCAGAAGAAGCATAAATAGTTCCAGAAATAATAGCATTACTTGCTTGTAACAAACCATTTTTTGACACTTTAAATCCAGTTGCCCCAGAGGGTATTTCTTGATCTTCATTTTGAATAATACCAATTTTTCCATCAATAGTAATATATCCACTAAGATCAGATGGAATATTAGGTCTATCGTCAAGATCATTATAACTTAGTCCGTTAACAGTTGAACCTGGTCCAAGTGTAAGTGAATTAGCAATTATATCTCCTGTAAAGCTTCCTGAAGTAGCTGTAATATGACCTTTAAATGTAGCACCTTGACTATTAATGTTTAGGTAATCACCCCAATGAATACCATCTGGACTTATACTTATGCTTCCTTTATTAGCAGTTAAAGAATTACTTGAAATAATCCATCCACCAATAAATCCATCATTAGCTGCAATCTTACCTGTAAACTCACCTTGATTAGCATACATCTTACCGTTAGAATCAACCATAAAATTACCGTCACCAAGAGCAATGCCATTGATTCCTACATATACATTTTTATTCGTTGAAATAGAAGAGAGATATTGAGTAGGAAAATCTTTTAATCCAGAATACAATTTTCCAGCTTCAATAACGAAACCTTTTTCGCCACCAATATAACCAGAATTAGCAGAAATCTTTCCACCAAACTCTCCATCACCTTTGAAATGAGCATTTCCTGAAGTATCTATACTAAAGTTCTTCGAAGTAATAGCGCCGTTCTCCATGTCAATCAATGTTCCTGCCTGGGAATAAAGAGGAGAAGTGTTTGAAGGATCTTTGTAATTATTAGATTTCAGTTTTCCTGTTTTGATCAAGAGAGCATTAACATTCTCTGTACTGATAGCTCCAGCATCAATCTGAGTCTTACCTGCAGTTGTGCCATTGGTATTGATTGCTGTAATCACACCATCAATATTGATCTGATCTGCTTTAATACCTACAACTTTAGATGAAACAAGATTTATAAAATCTGGAGTCAGCTCTAATTTAGATTCTCCAGTCCCACCAGTAGCAATAAGATTCAACTTATCAGCAGTCTGTGTTATAGAAGTAGAAGCTGCATCAAGCTTTTTATCTGTATCAAGCTTATTATTTGAAACCGTCTGAGTAATTCCATCAACAGTTTGTTTATACTCTGTATATTTTGTATAGATAGATGATCCGTCTTCATTAAACAAACTGTTTTGTATACTCTGTACGATTTGACCCTTTTGAGGATCAGTAATGTTAGTAATCTGCTCAGTTGTCTGGTCTTTAAATGAAGTATATTGCTGACCGAACTTTTTACCATCAAGGTATACCTGACTGATATCAATTCCACCTTGTTCATTCGGTTCTACCATAGTAAAACTTAGTTTTTCTTTATTGATTGTTCCATCAGAGATCATATTATTGACAATAGTGTTATCAGGAATACCTGTTTGAGTGATACCATTTTCATCAAATAATGCTGTCTTATCACCGTTCTTGACAACAAAATTAAACTTTCCGGTACCATCCTGACCAATCTGTACCCTAACAGCTCCTGTTGAATCATAGAACTGCTGAGTGCTATTCTTAAAGGCAATACCAGCTTTTCCACTAGAGATGATCATAAACTCATCAGCAGTAGCAGTATGAGTATTTAAGTCAGCTACGGTCATCTTCTTAGCAATAAGATCCGTGATTACTGCTTGGTCAATAGTTACATTCTGAGCAGTAAGATGTACTGCCTGGAGATTACCTACACCAGCATTTCCTGCCAGGAGATTTTTCACATTAATCATATCAGCATTAATCTGGTTAGATTCTATAATCTTAGCTGACAGCTTTTCAATATTTGCCTGTTCCGCTTCGAGAATACGAGTTGTGATCTTATCTGCGGAAATAAGTTTTACATCGAGATATTTCATGAAAGCAGTATCAACAGTAAGCTTATCAAATACACCTTCTTTTGCTTTCACGAGTTCTGCAATAATTGTATCAGCAGTAATGGTTCCGCCAGACCCGGTTCCTCCAGTGACAGTTCCACCTAACATTGAATTGAATAGAGGATTTGAAAAGATTTGTTTGATAGCTTCTGATGTGATGACATAATCGGAAGTAGAAGATTTGTTGACTGAATTAACACGACCACCGGTTCTGTCAGAGGTCTGATTTAATGCATTTGTTAAAAATTCATTATCATTTGTTAATTTTGATTTATATTGGACCATGTTGGAAAAAGTAACTTCCATCGTTTCATCCATATCACAAGGATTATATCTGATTTCTACAACACGAAGTTTTACATATCGTGTATCAGATAGTCCTAATCGAACAAAATCATTTACTGCAAGCTGATCATGATATTCTCTGAATTCTGGAAGAGCATAAATATTTCCAATTTCATCTGTATAAGTATATTGCGGATGAGATTCTACATACAATTCTTCTACAGCATCTTTATATAATGTAATCGCTTTATCGACTGCATCAACTGTGCTATCAAGAGTCGTAATAATAATATTTTCATTTGAATAAGTTGCTTGATTATATAGACTCTTAATAATATACGTTTCCTTATCTGTAAACGCTGGATATTTTTCCTGTACCTTACCAAAATTTTCCATTAAAACATCTTTGGCAATCTGGTTTCGTTTTTCTTGAATTTCAGGTTTCTTAGCCGCATCATATTCAGCTTGACGTTCCTTTAATGCAGTTTCAGCCTGATCTTTTAAATTCAAATAATCCAGATATTTCTGATGCATTTGAGTGAAATATGCCTCTTCGTATCCAGAAAGAGGATTATATCCATCTGCATATCCATTCTTTTTTAGTTCTTTGATACATGAATCATATGTGGCAATTTTAGTTTTTAATTCTGCAATGCCGTATAATTTCCAATCTGTTTCATACGCTTTCATGATTGCTTCAGACTGAGTAAAATATCCAAATTGAGATGGGGCATCTCCCATTTCAAGCTGCATACCACAGACAGTAAAGTCAGAACTTCCTGTAAATGCCACATCAATAAGATGTGATGTTAAATTGAAAGAAGTATAAACTCTGGTCCAAGAAGATGTGATGTTATAAGAAATATTCTTTCTGTCCTCTCCGGTGTTATTATAACCAAGATAAAATGTACCGGATCCTTTTACAAAACAACTAAGAGTATATCTCTGAGATGGTTCGATACTGATATTGTGTTGATAGATACCACCATCTGTACCGGTTACTTTAACTCCACGAGTAATTCCGTATGCAGGTGCATCATTAATTTGTACTGTTTGGAACGAAGAAGTTCCGGAACCTACCATATACCAATCTTGACCTAATACAACTGGATTTACACATGAGATGATGTTTCCCTTACCGAAACCCTCTATAGTTTCGTCTTGAGCTTGTAACGCAGCCACAATGGATGGAAGAGTATAGTTCATGATTGATTCGTACATAGGCCAATCGGATGAGTTTTTCAAATCTTCAAGATCAAAATTTCCTTCTTCATCAACATGAATAGACTCAAAACCTTTGATTATAGCCATGTTTGAATCATATGCATCTTTTAGATCTTCAACTTTTTGTCCGAACCAATTTGTCTGAGCAGTATCAATAGGGACTCTATTCATCAATTCAGCAAGAATGTCAAGATTTTTATTATACTCCCTAGATAAATTACAGTATTCATCTCTTCTTGATTCTATGTATTTTTGCCAAGCTGTATATTTTTCTTGTAGGATGATGTTCATATATGGTTCACGACAAAAATGAGAACAATCTGTAATTACAGAGTTTCCAAAATTTGCAAGATCGATATTGTAATCGTCAAGTCCATCAACATAAAATTGTGTTACCAAACTGTCGTCTCTTGATATTGTTACACTATCTTGAATATTACGAAAACCAAGTACTACATTTGTATCTTTACCTAAACTATCCGGCTTATATACATTAATTAATAAATTTTCGGTATCAAATTCAAAAACACATTTATATGCAGGAGCAGCAGTTTGGGTGAAAAATGCATATACATTTTGATCGTCCACATCGAAATTACAAATTTCATTCGGAAGTAATACCTTATCATCATCCAGAGTGATGTTATCTACATATCCGATCTTCCATCCAGGTACATCCGCATGTTTCAGCACAATATGTAGAAAACTTAGGTCTTCATTTTCTGGATTATAAAATTTAATTTGATAAAACTTATTAATATCATGATTTTTTTGGTACATCATTTCATAAGAATCTTCTTCGCCCATGTTAATTTTAAAATTTTTTAGTTTATATTGAGTAAGAGAGATTTCATATGATTCGGCGGTAATATCCTTTGTACATTGCATTCCGTCATTTGTCTCTGTTGGAGGATCCATAATTTTATACCAGATTCCGTCACAATACAATTCCATCATTTCATCGAGTTCTTCATATCCCTGAGATTCTACGCCATCTACATATTTATCAACTGTAAAAGTTAATTCTGCAGTATTATTAGTTCTTAACGTAACAGAAACAGTAGAAGTATCAATTCCACCTAATGCACAAAAGAATCGTTTTCCAGGTTTAGCCAAATAAATGATTGCAGATTCTGTATTTCCATAAATATCATAATTATGAATCATTCTCATGCAAAGGCACCAACCTTTCGTGGTTCCCTATATGAGATTTCAAATGTCGCGTCACCTGTAAATTCAAATATATTTTCTCCATAAGCAAGACGAGGCCAATAAATGTCATCTATATCCTCAATCCCTAAATCTTCAAATGAAACAATTGACTTTGTGATGTCGTAGATTTTTAAATTTCTACAATCTATATAGAAATCATCACTTTTTAATGCATTAATTTTCATTGTTCTACCATTATCGGTTTTATTCTTTATAGTAATTATCCCATGAGATTTTGGAGAAACTTTAATTGTGGGGTATACATAATCTTCCCAACAATCAGAATTGTTCTGAATAGAATATTCTCTAGGAAGAGTAGAAGAGGAAGTTGTTTTACATAAAATAAGAGGAGTATATCCCCATTGACTATCACAAGTTACTGTGTATGTTAGTTCATATGGAAGAGATGCATGTTCTGTAGATACCTCTGTAATTGTAGCAAAAAATTCGATTTCTTCTGAAAAATAATCGTCTCCAATAAATTTAAGAAGCCTTGGATATTGAGGGGATGTTAACCATGCATTAATGATTCTAATATTATTTGAAGTTAAATAATCAGAATCATTTGGAATAATAATTCCATTTTTTATATCAGCTGTATAATTCATAGAAAATTTTAAAATTCCATTATCTAAATATGGAGTATATGTTGGATCGTATTTTAAAATTCCATTTTTTAATTCTGGAACTACATTTTTGTTTCTGCATGGATTTCTCATTACGCCCATTTTGAATGAATAATTATCACCATATAATGTTCCGAACTGATTTTCTTTTGGTCGATATTTATTCTTTTCTCCTAACTGCAAAGAACGATTTACAAGAGTATCATTTTCTTCTATTCTAGTCACAATCAATCCATATTCGTCAGAAGTATGACCATTAAATTCAAATTGTAGCATTTTCTCACCTCTTTCATATATTTTTTAATATTAAAAGAGCTGTCTTAAAGACAGCCCTTTTAAATTAGCGAACTTTTTTCCAGTCACGTTTATTACGTTCAGTGATAATATCACCAATTTGATAAGCAAGTTTCTTAATATCTTGCTCATTATTGATTTTATCAACATTGATTGTAATATTACACTCACTATTCACACTTGTATCATTTGAAGACGACGGTAGAATAGTGGTAATTGGTTTCGCCATTCTAGCATTAAATTCATTCAGAGTAGCAACTGTAGGTTTCAGTTGATCTGTAAATTCTTTTGTCAGAACAGTTTCACCCGGATTTGCACCGATTAGCATAGAATCTCCACGCGGTATTAAAGCATCTCCGCCGATCATATCAAGTATGTTGGCAGGAATACCTTTCCGTACAACACCACCTTTAGAGAATCCGTAGGATTTATATGCCTTCAGGATTTTATTTTTCAGAGTAGATCCCCAAGAATCATATTTCTTAACACCCGGAGTATTGATCTGAAGAATATCTGCAAGCTGTTGCATTTCTTTTGGTCCGACTTTCTTACCTTTAGCATTAAAATATCCTATCAAAGGACTCACTCCGGCAGGAACGTCTGTCGCACCGTCTGGACGGTTAGGTAGAGAATTTGTCCAGTCCTTCAGATATGCTTTTTTAAATCCTTCAACTGCGGTATATGATTGATTGCTATGGTTTGCGCCGTTTTTATAAGCATATTCCATGGCATCTCTCAGATTATTACCTGAAGTCTCTTTGATTCCAGCTTTATCTGCATAATCCTTGATCTTCTCATAATGAGAATCCGGCATTACATGAACGGTACAAGTAGCTTTAGCAAGACCACCACCGCCAATAGCAGTAATGATACATTTTCTTGTTTTAGACTCATCACGCGCCATTAAACCGTTCTTATTAAGACCTGAAGACACACCGCGAACTGTACCATCAGAAGAAACTTTCGCAATAGATTCATCAGAACTTTTCCACTCGATATCAGAGTGTTCTGGTTTCTTTGGTGACCATGTTGCTTTAAGCTGTTTCTTGATATGACTGTATGTCAGATAAATATCTGTATCACTCAGCTTCAGAGTATAGTCTGTATCTGGTTTAATATTTGGACTTCCAGCAGTCTGAGAAGATCCTGCGTTATTCATTGCGCTATCAAATGCACTATTACCAGCAGATGATCCACCATAAGGCTTACTGGTGTCAATTTTTGTAACACCTTCCCATGCTTTTGTTGCATTTACAGCAGCAGTATTAAAATCAGCTGCCTTTGTGATCATTTGACTATAAGTTTGAGAAACTTTCATGCCATATTGATCCATTACGTCACCCAGATGTTTATAGGTGCTGTCGTAATTTGCTTTTACATTAGAAAGCATGCTGCCAATAATAGCTTCTTGGAAAGCTGCATTTTTCTTAACAGCATCAAGAGTATTGTCTAACGCCTTATTTGCCTCATCTGAAAAATTCTCATAGCCGGTATTTTTCATATCGACTTCATGCTGATGCATTGTATCGGCCATATCGTCTTCTGCATCTGCAAGTTCCGCACGTAATTTCTCAAGACGAGCTTTTGAGGCTGCATTTGATGTTCCTTCAAGTGCAGCAATCTGTGCTTTTAATGCATTGATATCTTTAGTTTTCTTCTTTAGAGTTTTGTCATAATCGTAATATTTCTCTTTAGCAGAAAGAGCATCTTTACGTTTTTCAATATTCTCCTGTAACAGATCATTCTCTTTAGTAACTTGAGTGGTATACATATCAAGAAGGTTCTGTTTAAGATCAGCAAGAGTAGCAGACTCTTGTTGCAAACTCTTAAGCATTTCATCGGTTTTAGTCTTATAATATTCTGGACCAATTGCACCATTTTTATACATTTCATCCAGCTTATTTAATCCCTCACGATAATTTGCTATTTTATCCTTAGTGGCGTCAATCTGTTCTTGAACTAATAAAATATTGGTCAAACCGTTTGTAGAGAAGGCTCCATCATCATTATAGAAACTCTCGGTATCACCAAGTAACTTCTGAGCAGTCTGAAGCTCAGATACAAGATTTGAAAGTTTATTCTGCGCTTCATCAAGAGGTTTAAATCGAAAATCAATTTCTTCTTGAGCTAATTGTCGCATCGCTTCTTTGGATTTAATAATAGAAGCAGTGAGGTTATCGTATTCCTCAATCTTTTTCTGCGTCTCTTCATTACTCCAAGTTTTTGTTGCAATTTCCTCTGCAAGAAGCTGACGTTTTTCTTCATCAGCGCGAATAATTTTATCATAAGTTTTCAAACGTTCTTCATAATCATTGGCTGAAAGCTGATAATTAATATCATCAGCATTCTTTTTATAACTAAGAGAAGCGTCCTGCTTATCACCAGCTCTTTCCCAACGATCAATTTGCCATTGCTTTAAGTTCTCTCTGGTTTCTTCAAGAGCAGCTTTAGTTTCTTGGATGTGTGTATCAGCCTCAACAATAGACGTGTTCAAATCAGTTAGATTTTTCTTCATTTCCTGATAAGCTTTATCTTTTTTGTTATGACCATTCACATTAAGATAATCTGTCATGCTTTGCTGAACTTTATCTCTTTCTTTTAACATCCAGTCTTTCTGATATTGAGCATAACTTACTTGTTTTTTAAGATCTTTCCAATATACCGAACCGACTTTTTGAGATTTTCCGCTCTTTATACGATTTTCAGCTTTAGCTGCATAATATTCCTCTTTGGCTTTACGCTTACTGATGATCAGATCATAGGAATCGTAAACATTATCAACTTTAGATTTAGCTAAATCAAGTTCCTGAGTTTTCTTATCTCTATATTTTTGAACGGCATCAAGATACTTGTCGTACCACTGTTTATATGCTTCTACAGCTGCTTTCTGATTTGCATCCAATGTTTCTATATTAATAGTGCCATCTTGAACTTTTTTCTTCAGAGCAGGAGTAAGATATTTGCTTACTTCGCCATTGTTTGCAACTTCTTCGGACTTCCTTTTATAAACAGAGATGCTTGCTTTAGCAGCCTTGATTTCTTTATCTGTATTTTCAAGAGCTTTATTATAATACTTTTGAGCTTTTGTATAATGACTATAATCACTTTCGGCAAGATCTGTATACCTAGAAGTTATACGATCAAGACGATCCATAGCAACTTCAACCCAATCCATAGCATTATCATTCAGCTTCTTGATTACATTTTGAAGAGCTTCGCTTACTTCATCAGCCGCGTCACTTGTATCATCACTATTGTTTGATACCGCATCTGTATTATCTTCGATTGCATGTTGAAGACCAGAATTACCGGAGTTACCAGAATTTCCAGATCCGGCAGGTTTAACAGTTGCAGCTCCGCCTTGGAAGTGGAATCCCGGAGTATTACCAGCAGCAGCATAAGCTTTCATAACGCCTGGAGAAGTAACAGTACCACTTGCATAAGCTCTGGCATGTCCTTGAATAGCTCCGTGTTTAAGAAGAGCATCAGTTTGAGTAGTAGAGAATATAATGTCGCCCTTTTTCAGGTTCTCTATATGAGCACCGCCAGGAATTAAACTCCAAACACCATCACGAACAATTGATTCAGCGTGACCGTTGATACCCACTTCATTTACAAGAGCTTGCTGATCTTGTTTAATAGCAACATTCGTACCACTTGCATGAGCCGGTGTAATATTTAAAACATTGTAAGCACTTCCAGTAGACTCAGCTTTGAACGTACCACTTGAGAGTTTAACTTCTTTACTCAAACCACCACTTGGTCCACCTGAATTTATCCAATTAACAGTTCCGTTAGCAGTAAACGAGGTCTGAACGGCAGAAATATCATTTCCCCAATGAACAGTACCATGAGAATAATGTTCGGTAGCAGCATAAACATCTACTAAACCTGTCTCATTAGACCATTTTACTTTTCCTTCACTTTTTTTCTCTTCAGCAAGGTAGGCATCTACTTCTTTATGTTCTGGTTTGAAAGTTACAGTTCCTTGGCCTTGTTGTTCTTTTGTCAATGCTTGGAATTGAGTTTCGTCAATTTTAACCGATATAGCAGGTGTATCACCTGATAAAGATTTCAGACTTGCTTTTAAAGCATCAATTTTAGATTGAGCATCTTCATCATTTAAATCAATTCCTGCAGCAATAGCTAACTGCTTATCGCCGTCTTCGCCATTCGCAAGTGCTAACCATTTATCAATATCAGTACTTTGATCCATAAGAACTTGAAGATGAATCTGAGTTTCTCGTTGATCAATCATAGATTGAATTGCATTGTATTCAGGAGAATCAACGTCTAACTTTAATTTTACTTTAGCTTTTTCAAGTTCATCAATTTGAGACTGTAATTCATCTATCGTTAATCCGTCAGTACTACTATCAATTTCGAATGAGAGATCAATATTCCCATCTGCTTTCATCTGACGCAATGAAGCCATTCCGTCCTGAGTAGCTTGATCCAATTCATCTATGCCGGAAGTATCAACTTCAGGAGTAACCTTAAGTAATCCCATATCATCCATAACCATGATAAGAGATTCAGCAGCAGCCTGAGCTTCCATTTCAGACATACCCATCTGTTTATAGCTGTCAATAAGCGAATCTACAGATTTTTCTGCATTGGCATATCTTTCATTGTCACTATATTGACCGTCAGTATAATCAATATTCATTAATTCCTGAGCGGAATAGTCTTTCAGAGTTTCAAGACTTTGTTTTGCAGCTTCATCTTCGCCATAATAAGCCTGCTGTACTTGATGTAACATTTCAGCATAGTTGTTAGCTTGCTGAATAGAATCATCACCTTCAAAAGTACGAATTCCAATACCTTGGGTGTCTTTACCGGTTTCAAGGATCTCATTTGCATAATGATCTAAAGCTTCAGGTTCAAGAACGTCGCCATTTGGAAGGATTGGAGTTACAACTACAGTTTTCTTTCCGTCGTCTGTAGAATATCCACTACTAAATACAGTAGCTGTTCCATCACCGACATTTTGATATCCCATGTCTGATAACTCGCTGGCATCAATAACAGGTCTATGTGCAAGATCAACAGAACCTTTATTTTTCTGCATCTCTTTCAGTTCTTCTGACATCTCAGGTTGGACTTTTACTTCGCCTAAAGCCTGTAAAACAGTAAGAAGAGCATTGGCTTGTTCTTGAGTTAAATCAAGCTGATCTGCAAATCCTTGTAAGGCATCCTCGGCGCCACGAATGCCAGCATCTTCAGACTCATAAGCTCCATTACCAAGTTGAATTTGTGCCAGATCTGCTGGATTCTCTTTATTAAGGGTTTGAATAAGATCTTGTAGTTGCTTATAATTATCGCTCTTTTTATCCTGAGCATCTTTGATCTTATTGACCAATTCAACATCAGAATCTGTATAATCTCCAGTGTTACCACTTTCAATTCCTTCGTTGACATCCTGGAAGTGTTTGATTTTTTGCCCTTTAGCCTTCGCTTCATAACCCTGGATCATTTTATTATAAGCAGCCTCATCAACTTCAAATTCAGGTGTTAATTTAATGCCAGTCTTCTTAGCTTGTTCCTGAATTGATTCGATGCATTTCTTACCAAAATCAGAATCTTTATCAATACCATTATCCTTTATGTACTGATTTAATTCGTCAATAGAACCTTTGGCATCCTTGATATCCTGAATCTTACGATCAACAGTACCATCTTTGAAATCAGATATAGCCTGAGTAATACCAGTTTTTTGTGCAATCAAATTGTCAATAACTGCTTGTTGATCGTCCAGAGCAGACTGATCTGCACCATTGGCTTTCAGTTTTCCCATTTTAATCTGAGCATCAATGAGTTTATCGTCAATCTCTTCAGATTTCAGGGCGCCTTCTTCAAGAGAAGATACAAAATTATTTGTATCGCCATAATCTTTCAATCTACCAAACATAGATTCGAATGATTCAAGACTCATACCCATAGCATCTGCAGCTTCTTGAGTATCAGTGAAAGAGTACATCCATTGCTGATTTCCATCCTCAAGAGTTTTGTAAGTAGCCAATCCCTTAGCCTCAAGATCGCTTAAAAATCTCTTTGGACCGGAAGCATCATCAGTGTAATAATTCTTAAGTTTGTTGTAGTTCTCAATGAAATTATCAGCATCTTCAAAACCATTCTGAGAGAAATATTTTGCAGCTGCTTTAAACTGAGGAGTACCAACTAAGCCTTTATCATACAGATCTTTTGCGTTATCCAGATAACTCTTAGCTGTAGTATATTCATTGCCTTCAGTAGAAAGATTGTCAGCATTAACCATAGCTTGGAAATCAGAGAACTGTTTTGCAGCCTCCTGATACTGAGCAAAATACTGTGCTTGCAGATTTTTAAGATTTTCTAATCCTTGCTGAGTATAATCTTTGTTACCTGCTGATAATTGATCCTGATAATCCTGAATTCGTTGTGCAAAATCAGAATTCATGAATTCATTCTGCTGTTCCAGATAATCCTTCATTCTTTCTGTGTTGATTTTCAAACCTTTTGCAGTGCGATCGAATACATTATCAACATGAGCATCTTTTAGATCACTGAATTGTGTTCTAAGACTATCCATAGTATCAGATGTAAGACCTGTTTCTGTCTGCATTTCGCTAATAGCTGATGTAAGAGCAGTAACAGTGTTCTGCATATCAGTTACTGGAAGATTAAATGCTGTTTTTCTCCAATCGGCCTGAGAAGCCTTCATGTTTTCAATAGACATGTTAGCTGCCTGAATTTGATCCTGATACTGCTTAATCTGTTCGTTATCTTCATCAGAAAGAGGAGATAGACCTTTACTATTTTTTAAAGCATCGATACTATTCTGATATTCCTGAATCTGATTATTAAGATTCTCAATCTGTTTGTCACCATTTTCAATTAAATTGGTGTAATCTGAAGCAGTAGCTTTCATATTATAAGCAGATTTATTATTTAGTCTTGTCTGCTGATCGGAAGCATCAGTCTGAAGACGAGTTAGTTCTTTTGAGAGATTATCCAAATTTTTAGCTGAAGTATCCAACTGAATCTGTACTTTAGTATCTTCAATTTTGGATTTCCAAGTTTCCCAATCTGCATTCGCCATTGATGGATCAAGTGACAATTTCATAATTGCCTGCATTGCTACTTTGTCGTTACCATATTCTGAAAATAATTGGTTTATTAATGAAGCTGATTTAATAGGGCCAATAGAATCCCCTTTTAAATTACTGATAATAGTATCTTTTGTATGTTTACTATTACTAACATCGAAATCGCTCAGATCCATAGTATCCATAATACTCTGGATATATTTATTTGCAGCAGCAAGTTCTTTCGGATCAGTTACATCTTTTACAGAATCTCTGATTTTACCGATAGCATCACTTGCTTTATCAAATGCTAAATTCTGTAATCCCTGTTGTAGATTATCAGTCTCTGTAGCAAGTTCCGGGAACTGCTGAATAAGATCAGTAATATCTGAATTCTGGAATGTACCGGATTTGATAGAATCCATTGAAGATTTGATATTTGACATATCTGTCTGGAAATTGTCAGTTATTGTGTCGAGATCTGTTGCTGTGTCTTCAGCAGAATTCTTGAAGAGGGAAGAGAAAGGCGTGGATATTGGATTAATCTCTTTTGCAGCGTCTTGTGCTGCATCGAAATTCGATTTAACAGTGTTTAAATTCCAATCGTATTTTTTGGCATTAAGATTCTGAGATGTATAATAATCCCAAAAATTTTCAAGCTCTTTATCTGATTTATCTTTAAAGAAATTATATAAACCATCTTTATATGAAAATTCATCTTTAAGGTTTTCTTTGATGCCATTAATATTTTTTTTATCAGGATTAGCTACAGACATAATGTTGTCAGCTAATGTTTCCGCACTAATTCCAGCTTTATCAAGTGCTTCTTGTAAACCATCTATTTCTGATATTTTATTTAAAATATCCTCTTTTTTCCCAGAAGCTCCTATAGAAGTAAGCTTATTTTCCACATCTTTAAATTTATCTAATGCAAAAATATTATTAAGTTTATCAGTTGTGGTATCTGAAGCTCCTGTGACTTTATTATAATAATCAATTATAGAAGCTGCTCTGTCTGCAGTTTTTTTTGTTGTTGTGTCTACAAGATTTCCTTGATCATCCCAAAAACTCTCGGAATTTTTTGAAATATCTGACATGTTATCGGATAAATCGCTTTCTAATTGAGAAATATCTTTATTAAGCCATTTTAACTTACGTTCTTCATTTTGATATGCCGAAAAATAAGAATCACTTTGTTTGGAACGATTATTTATAATTTCATCACGTTGTGATTTAAGTGAATCTAATTGTTTAATCATATCAGATGCCTGGTCTAGGTCATCTTGATAAATCAATTTTTGTGAGTCAGTAACTTTATTCTTTTGTTTTCCGGCATAATTTTTGTGATAACTACTTTTATCTAATGTTTTTTGTGCATCTAAAGCTTTTTGTTTTTGAGACGCGCTAACAACATTTTTTCCAGTAGACACCTGGCTATCTAATAGTTGATTTTCTTTTTCTAATTTATTTTTTTCGGCTCTTTCTTCAGAAGAGAGATATTGTTTTGCATTAAGTTCCTGGATACGTTCTTTGTTTGTGTCATATTGAGTTTGCAAAGAAGTGAGTTCTGATTTTGCATTATCATACTTATCAGAAGATTTTTTATAATTTTTATCAACAGTATTATTTGTTAGAATATTATCCCATGCTAACTTCCCGGCAACAAATGCTCCTCCAATAATTGCTGCAATAGGTAATATAGATTTCATTACAGAAAGAAAGCCTACAGCAGCAGCCTTAGTTGTAGCGAATGCTCCGGATATTCCAGATACAGCAGCGGAAGCTTCTGGTGCAGCAACTTCTACAGATGATAAAGCATTTGACATTGCTAACCCTGCGGCGTTTGCGGCAGATTCAGTTCCTCCATATGCAGATTGTAACATAGCTGTTAAGTTAGCATCGCTTAGTCCTGTTCCAACACTGGCCTTAGCTAAAGCTGCAGCAGCTATATCTATATCTCCAAAAGATAATAAAAGATCATTTACATTTTTTAATGTTCCCTTATTATTTAATAAATCACTTAATGCACCAGTTAAAGCAGAAGTTTTTCCGATTTTACTTAATGACATGACTTATTTATTATGATACAATAAGATAAAATATTAAATAAAGGGGTAACAACATTTATGGCTCTTATTAAATGTCCGGAATGTAATAAGGAAGTATCAGATAAAGCTGAAATATGCGTACATTGTGGTTATCCAATTTCAAAGTGGATAAAAGAAAGAAATTCAGATTCGTCACAATCTAACGAAGATATTAAAGATGATAATCCAAATAATATTTACTTATATAGAGAAAAAGAATATAACCTTACTGAACTGGTTAATTATATAAAAGAAAACACGCATCCAGATGTGGAAATAAATTCTCAAACTTGGGCGGAAGCTAGACATATTCTTAGGACATACATATCTATTGGAAAAGAAGAGGATCTTTTAATAAGCTACATACATAAATATAGAATGCTAGGGACAACAAAAGATAGAAAGAAATACTATGAACATAAAAAAACTCATGTATCTCATACTCAATTTAATTATGCTCCGGCGTGTTCCAATAAAAATAATATGTATAACTCTTACCAAAACGTCGTTCGTTGTCCTCGTTGTGGTTCTACATCAGTTACAACAATAGAACGTGGTTATGATATTATGTGGGGATGGATTGGTGCAGCTCAGAAGAAGAATCTCTGCCAGAAATGCGGATATAAATGGCGGCCAGGAAGGTGAGATATAGTATGTATGAAGGATACAGTCCAGAAGAAATCGAGAGAATAAAAAAGATTATAGAAATCGGTAAATCTCAAAAACAAATCAAACAATCACTCTGGAATGAAGTTAATACTCCAGATGTTTTAAAATTAAAAGAAGAATCAGATATACTACGGAAAGATTATCGGAGTATTAATGAAAAGCTTCGAGAAAAAATTTTCATACATAATAATAATTTATCTATATATAATTCTAATTATATAAATCTTAGTATAGGAGTTTGTGGCCCTGTAGATTCAAATCTTCCAGATGATATACAAGAATTAATTCTTACTTCGCGAGAGAGATGGGATAAATATAAATTTGCTGATGATATTTATACGAAAGCGTTACATAAAAATATTGCAAATTTATCATTAACAGTCACTACTGAAAATAGTATATCAATGAACTCATATGGAAGTACACGATGGGTATTCACAGAATTTTATTGTTCCTGTAAACCATTTTTAATTCTTGACATATGTGGATGTGAAGTTATTGTCATCCAAGATATTTTTCCTGGCAAATATTGTCAAACAGAATATTCTATTACAATGTCAGATTTGAAGAATAGGTCAGATTATGAAATAGAAAATAAAAAACAGAATTTTCTTGACAATTTTAGGAAAGAATTTGATCCGTATAGAAAAAATTTATATTCATCTCCGTTTTATAAAAAACCTGCGCCACAACCTTTTGAAAATCTCTATACACTTTATGCACAAACTGATTCAGAAGAATACGGTAGAACAAGGCGATATTTAATCATCGGATGTATGACATATGAAAAAGAATGAACTTACGTTCTGACTTTACAACAATAAAGTCTAGTGATATATTTACTAATTGTAGGATAGCCGAGAGTGTGCCTCGGCTTTGCACACACCTACAATCATAAATATCAAAATCGGATGTTCTGTCCGAAATCAAAATCCACTTATATTTACTTTAGCCATATGGCAGAAGGGAGGTGGAACATGAAGAAAGAAGAACATCAATTTAAGCTTGCAAAGATAGCAATTAAAAGATTCTTTACGGTTTTAGTATTACTTGCAGCTTTATGGATGGTGTTCCAGCACAATCCAACAAAACTCGTGACATCAATAAACCTGAAAGAACAGAGTATTGATATTAATTGCGAGTTTGCAAGCGAGACACCGGAGAAGTAGAAATACAACTCTGGTAGTGTGGGGTGAAACCCACACAATTAAAGTTTTAAAGGTTAAATTTCAATAATTTAAAATTCAAAGCTTATCTTACAGACACTGCGCTTGATCACCGCAGTGTCTTTCTTTTATCAAATATAATTTCTCTCTTTCGCATAAAGCGATTCGGCAGAAGAGAAGTGCCGCTCATGGAACATTCATTAAAAGTATATATAATATACTCCGAGGAAGGGTGCTCTCTCTACTCCTCCCGATTATTAATATGTTTCCCTCGTCATTACTTGCGTAATTGTTACTAACGTTTCACATATGACTAAATCGTAAATCAGGTTGGTACGTGCGTTGTCACGAGCTTTCGCCCACTTCACTATGCGATTAGCATAGAATAGTGAATTCGACGTATTAATCCTCTATTTATTTTAAGTCGCTATTCTCCACATATTGATATGAATCTCTATGTAGATAGGCTCATTGTTAAAAATCGGAAAATAACGTGTAACCCTTAGATTTTTGGGTCAACCTACGACTGTTGCAAGATCTCCATTACCCAGTAAGTTTAATCCTGCCATTGTTGCATTTTTTACTGTCATTGCCGCAAATACAGCAGTAAGTAATGCCGGTATTGGTCCAAGTGTTTTTTCAAGTGACGTAAATCCTTCTGTTAAACTATGTACAAATTCAAGAACACCATTTACAGTACCTGAATTATAGAAATTAACCCAGAAATCCTGCATTTGTGTTTTGATTGCCTGCAGTCTACCAGCAGTTGATTCCATGTATTTTTCCTGGTTAGCTTCAGCATTACCATTTGCTGTTGTTGCTTCCTCTGCCAGTGACATGGAGTCTGTGAATGCATCAAGCATAGACTTAAACTTACTTGTCTGACGTGTGGCTGCTACATCGAATGCGATCTTGGCTTGCTGTGCATCAGTTAAATCGTCCCACTTATCTTTAAGCTCAGACATAACAGTAATGATACCACGATCAGATCCATCCGGATTATAAACATCTACACCTATAGCATGCAGAGATGCAGAAGCATTAGATAAAGCTGCATTGTCAACTTCGTCGGCATATTGTGGCATTTTACCGACTTTTGTAGTTCTTGTGATAATTGTCTTCAAAGCATTACCAATTGAAGATCCATCTTCACGAGTTCTTTCTGATACTTTAGCAGTAATAGCTGCAAGCTGTTCATATGACATACCTGCATCATAAGCAACCTGACCGGAAGCCTGTACAGCATCAGAAATAATTTTGATACCTTTAGCGTAATCAATTCCCACACTTCCGGAAACTTTATCCAGAACATCGACAATATGCATAGAGGCATCAGCAGCAGTAGTAGATCCATCTTCTAACATATGGAACTGCTGTAAAATACCCTGTACCTGATCGGCAGCAGTAGAGGCATCAACACCACTTAAGTTACTTAAGATAGCAGTTGGTCTTGCTGTTTGCTGAATTTCAGAAGCAGTAGTATTCATATTCGCATAGATTTTATAAATGTCCATAGTATTATCTAATGACATTGATAAATCTTTTGCCATATCAATTGCAGAAGTACCAAGATTCTGTAATTGATCCGGTGATAAATTCATTGTGTAACTAATATTTGTTAAGTCTTTTTGGAAATTTAAGAAATCATTGAAGCCTTGTTTGGCCTGCTGAATTGTTTTCATGGTTACCTGGAAATAAGAAACATAACTTGCAATATCTGCAATAGCACCTTTAAAGTTTCCTGATACCATACCTTTAAGTGTATTGCCAAATGAAGACATTCCAGATCCATTTTTAGACGTTAGTGATTGAGTTACTCGTAAAGAATTATTAAGCTTATCAATATTTCCAGTTAATGTTACTGTATTACCAGAAATATCAGTAAATGTTTTTGTTACCTGTCCAGTCGCTTCATTAATTTTCGTAGAAATTTCTGAAGTTAATCCAATAGAAGCAGCATACTGACTTAAAAATGCGGAAGCATCTTTCGTATTACGAGTCCTATTTGATGTGAAATCAAGCTCCGTACCTTTATCAGTTACCTGATTATACTTAGAAGCATTCTTAGCAAGATTCTGCATACTTTTTACAACATCTTCAGAATCTTTTTCCGCTTGTGTGGTCAGTTTCTTTCTTTCTTCGCTTCCTTCAGCAAACTGTTCAATGTCTTTATTGTATTTATCCCATATATTATTATAGCTTTGAACATATTCTCCGGCTAATCTAAAATAATTACTGTTTTTTCCTACAGCCTTTTCTCCATTTATTTCGCCTAGAGCCTGAGTAAAGTCAAGTTCTGCTTTTCCTTGTCCATTTGAATAAGTGTATTTTAAATTTCCAAAACGTTGAGCTATATTACTCATTTGATCAAAATAATCTGTAACACCTTGTGAATTTAGTTTAGAAGGATCTGAAAAAGTATTTTGTAAGTTTACAAGATCTGTTGAAAGTCCAGAAAAGTTTTGTTGAAATCCTTTAGAAGCACGTCCTGCTTTTGTAACACTAGAAACATACTGATCTATATCATTTGAAAGAGTTTTGAAATTTGTATTCAAAATATCATTTCGCTGATTATTAGCATTTGTTTTTAATCCCAAAATTGCTTGCTGTTGGAAATCTTTACCAAACTGATCGACGACTTGATCTCGCAATGAAGCATATAATTGCGTCGCATATCCATTTTTACCTTTTAATTCTGATATCTGACCAACATCTAATGAGGTATTCGTAGCAGATTTTAAAAGTTTTGCTTCTGTAGATCTTTTTAATTGATATGCAGTTTTCATCGCTTCCACTAAATCAGACTCATAATTGTTTTTAGTATTTGACATATTATCGAATTGCTTTTCATAGTTATCAAATACTTTCTGATTTAATTTATCCGCTTGAGTGGCATCAGAACTCCATACTCTGTTACGAAAATCTTGTACTTTAGTAGTTAAAGATTTTATTTTGTTCTGAGCTTCGACAATTTTCTGATTATAATCATCTAAAGTAGTGGCAGATTGTCCGGATTTTTTAGAGAATGCTTCTTTTTGAATATTATTAAGCTCTTTATAAGCCTCACCTAAAGCCTTCACATCGGCAATAGCAGCAGTATACTTATTTGTATATGCTTCTTTATCAATTGCTTTTGTCTGAGCAGCAATATCATTTTCAATATCTGTTTCAATTTGATTCGCACGACTTTTAGCTGTATTATATTTTTTTACATTCTTATCGCCAATAACTTCTTTATGCTTTTCAATATACTCGTCGGCACCTTTAACTGCTTCTTTATAAGCATCACGTTCTGCAGTAATATTTTTGATATAATCAGAATTTTTATCACTTTTTAAAGCAGTACGAAGTTCTTTATTTTTCTTCTCAAGATTAGACATATCTGACATAATCTGAGTATACTGATCATTTATTTTTGCAGTTTCTGAATTTTTTGCAGCCTCATCAGCCTGTTTTTTTGCAGTAGACATTTCTTTAGAAATTCCGCGCATTTGTGTTTGGATTTGTTTTAATCCAGATTCTGTATAACAGCTTTCGAGATTTGTTTTTAAATGAGAAAACGCTTCCGCTGATGCTTTACCTATGTCTCCAAGTTTTTTTGCATCAGCAATATATCCGTCAATTTCTGTCGCAGTAGTATTACGATTAAATTTAAATGTTTTATCTAAATTAGCTAACGGTCCAGTCCATGTGCCATTTACTTTATTAATACTATCAGCAAAATTATCAGAAGCATTTTTAGTGCCAATAACAACATTCTGCTTCCCTGTCAATCCCTGTTCCAGATTATGCACATAATTTAAAGCAGATTCACGAGCCTTATTTGAATCAAACTGCTCATTAATATCTGTGATTTGTTTTTGAACGTTCTCTAACCCAGCAGGAGTAGTAATAGTAGATAAACTTTTTTGTATACCCTGAAGTTTTCCAGCAGCAATAGTACCAGCCTGTCCAAGAGATTCTATATCTGAAATCTGTTTAGAAATATCCGTATTTAGTGTATCTTTTTTTACATTGAAATTATCACGATTTGTTTTACGAGTTGCAGATAGTGATCTGGCAGATTCAGCAGATCCTTTTCGAAGTGCTTGAGTAAAGTTCTGATACATATAATCGTTATCAGAAAGAGATGCATTTAATCTTGCAATTCTATGTAATTCAGATAAGTCTTGTTGATCAGATTTGATATCATCTTGTAACTTTTTAAGATAATTAGGATTTTGTTTATCAGTGGATTTATATTTCTCCGTATCAAGCTTCGCATAATTAGAGTTAATCTTTTTACTTAATTTAATAGCTTCTCCCTCAAGTTTTTCATAACTATCATAATATGCAATAGCATTTTCATATCCTTCAGCTAAGAGATTACCATTAGCATCAAACTGTTTTTTATATGTCTGAGTAAGGGTGTATATAGTTCTGTTGGTATCTTCATACACCTTAATATATTTCTGAGCGTCGCCAAATTCCCTTTGAGAAAGCTGTTTTAAACCATCTAATTCTGGAGGAGTAACAGGTTCTTCTGTTAAATTAGAATTAACATTCTTCAAACCAAACACAGTTTTGATTGTATCGTTCTGTTCTTTTGCAGCATCTGTAACTCGATTTGTTACTTTCTTCTCGGACTCAGCAATTTTATCATTTGCAGCAACAACAGCATCAGCTTCTTTGGATTTTGCATCAATAACTTGATCTGCTGTTCTAGTAATAGCATCTGCAGTTTCTTCTGTCTGTTTTTTAATATCAGAATTATCAAGTAACGATGAAGCAGTAGTAGCTGGTTTCGTAATAGTAGGAAGATTTTTAATAGCAAAATCCACATGCCCGTCAGCATGAATCATATCTTCAAGCTGACTTGCTAATTTATTCATTACTCCAATATTTTTTATAATTTCATCAGTATCGCCATTTTCATTATCGCGGTTATTGAGTTTATCGGCATTAATTTTAATAATTCTGTTGGAAATTCTATCGAATATCTTAGACACATCGGGATTATTCCCTAAATAACCCAGATCTTTAAGCGGCTTCTTTATCGAATAAATCTGTTCTACTGTTTTTCTTGTAGAATCAGCAGCTAATTGTGCTACTTCTTGACTCATAGGTTTTGGACCAACAAATTTTTCTTTCTCATCATCAAATAAATGTGGTGCTACTTTTGCATACGCTTCTCTAAATACTGCACTTTTTAAAGCATAATCAGATGGATGAATACTATTTGTTTTTCTTGCTTTTCTTGCTTCTACAAAATTTTTATATGCATCTTTTAATTCATCATATAATTTTTCAATATTTCCTTCTGGTCGATCTGAGTCATCAGAATCATCAATAACAGGTTTTACTTTTTTTTTAGTTTTACCAGTAAAAGAAGCCTTAGGTGTAGATTCTTTCTTTTTAGTAATTTTTGAAATGCTATTTGCAATATCTTTTTGACTGATCTGCGTCGGATCCAGAGCGCCCATTACAACCTGATCGATAATATCATATACATTTGCTTTCTTAGCAATCTGATCTGCCAGATAAGCAACATAGTTACCTGTATCAGCCTTTTCAGAACCAACGCCCATTAATTTATACATTTCTTCAGGTGAAACTTTTGCAGCAGCTTTAACATTCATTTTAGAACTTAAATCAGCAAAAAACTTAGAAGCATTAAGTACATTTTGTACGAGCTTCACTTGTTCATTAATTGCATTACCATATTCTGTTGCAGATAAAGAAAGATCCGGGGCAGTAAACGCCTCGGACGGAATAGTTTTAGATACTGCTTTTTTAGCATTTTCTAAGTAGCTTTTTAATCTATATACAGTTTCGTATGATTCAGGAATATTTTTATCTGATATTATGCCCTTATCCGTAAGTGTCTGAATTATGCCACTTCTTTGACGAGCTGATAATTCAGGAACTCTTTTCATGAAATTATCAAGAGATATATTAGGCTCTTTATCTAGCCCTGGAAAATCTTTGAATTTTCTACTGACATCTGAATAAGCTTTCCCAATAGCGGCCTGTAAATCTTTACCAATGCTTTTGCTGATAGTGCCTTTATTTACTAGAAAATCCACTTTTGCTTTTGCAGTTGGGAGATTATTGAGCCTCTTTAAATCAGAAGCATCAAGTTGAACATTTACTTTTGCATCAATTCCACTTTGAGCATTTTTTCTTAAATTGTCTAATTTTATATTAGCTTTATCAATTTCTGACGAATCTGTCTTAGGCTTAACTGTTGTATTGTTAGTATCCTTAATTTCATCTTTTAATTTATTTAATCTATTAAGCAATGAATTAAGATCGTCACTACTTACTATTTCAAGTTCTTCTCTTATTTTTGCCATATGTATTGTTCACCAACCTTTATATTATAATCCATAACGATTTATAAGTAGATCTATCCCTACAGCCTCTACTTTTTTATGCCATTCTCCACTTTTAAAATAGTTTTTTACGTCTGACTGAATTTTAGGTCCAGGAGCAGCAGATGAGGCAGCCATAGCTCCCCAATGTGTATACTCTTTAAATGGAGATCTCCAATATAATGATCCTGGCGCCGGATGACCTTCTCCTTTATCAGCGCCTCCATGCCATCCTTCAAAAAACATACGGTCATAAATATATTCATTGCTTACTCTATGAGATCCATTTAGTAAAGAGGCATCTGATTCAAATACAAGAAGATTTCCGTATACTTCACAAACATATGCATCTCTTAATCCATATGTTCTGCTGTAATATATTGGGGAATAACTCGCATAATAATTGTTAACCCATTTATCAAATATTTCTTTAACTTTGGCTTTAACTTCTGGAGCTATAGCTTCAGCCAAATAATTTGAAAATGGCTGTGGGATATCAGCCATTAATTTTTTTATCCTTCGAGCAAATTCCTCTATTGTCATATCAAATGCCCCCCTCCTATAATTTATTTCAAATCAAGTTTAATTCCATTTTCCTTTACATATTTCATTAATTCAGAAATACCTTCGTTGGCAAACATACCAACAGTAGTAGCAAATGCTTCTGTATATTTCGCAACATATGCTTCGATATTTTTATTTTCTTCATGGAAATTACCCATAAGCAAACTATTAATACTCATAAGTTCAGACAATTCTCTTTCTCCGATAATTTCACAAATTTTATTCATGAGATTATTTTCAAATAATAAATCATAATCTTGAAATGCATTTGTAGTACTATCATCAGTTTTTACTATGTTTAATTTTGTATATAAAATAAGGATAGTAGTAGTCATATTGATTTTAGATAAAAACATATCAATATACTGAACTCCGTTTTTTCCAGTGGTAATAGACTTATCAAGTATTGTCTGAAGAACAAGTTTCTTTTCTAAAACAGGGCAATATGTTCTCCAAATAATATTTTTAACAAATTCATCTCGCTGTTCATCTGTTTTCAAAAGATTATATCGTCTGATAAACTCTGGAACATCAATTTTTCTTTCAATTGTATCTGAATTAACTTTATTTATTTCGCTCATAATGAATCTCCTTTTATTCCTTATTTTCTGTATGTTCATGTATGATAAATTCAAATTCTGTTCTTGGATTTTCCTTATCGTATCCGGTTTTTAAAGTGAGAGAGCGCAGATGCTTTTCATCATCATCTACAATGGCCCCAGCCTCAGTCAACCCATCTAAAATAAACTTAGGGATTTGATTATCTACGTCATGTCGTCTTTTTGTATTAAAAAAGACAGTTACAATGAGATCAAAATCATCTAACTGCCTATTATCCATTTTATTTATTTTTACCCAGAATTTTACGAATTCCTTCCACTTTTGTTTCAACGCATTCATCTGTATACGTGGTAAGATCATCCAAGTATTAATCGAAGGATGCCAAGGTTTTTCAATAGGAATTTTCTTGGCTCTTGGATGTTCTAAAAAATAATATTTTGTATACAAATCTAATGTCTTTTGATCAATTGTCAATATAATTGATTCACTCGGCATAAAAATTACCCCAAATTGTAAATTCAATATGCCCAAGATCATTATATAAAATATTAAATTCCATGTTACTTTCTTTTTCTCTTATTCGGTATACATGTATAATTTTTTCTGGATTTAAAGTCCCTCTTTCGGCTACTGCATATGTAATAATAACCTTTATTACTTTATTTTTTTGATCAAAATTATTTTTTAATTTTGAATCATAATAACCAGTTTCTAAATGTAAAGAACTGTCATCTCCCTGGTGGAGATCTAAATTTAAAGTATAAATATCTTCAATTTCGCAAAACTGCTCATTTTCAAACTGAAGGATAACGTTTGTTACTTTGTCTAAAATATATTTTTTTTTATTTTCCATATTCCTTGTTCTCCTAATATATTTAAACCTCTTTTACTAATTCATAACTGATAACAACCGGAATAATAATCAATCCTGCATTAGTATCACGAGTGTCATGTTCGTAGTATTTTCTTACAGCATCTGCAATAGCATAAGATGAGCATTTAGTAGCGTCATCAATATCTGTTACAAAACTGTATTCAATTTTTTGCAATTTCTTTTTGAGATATGTTGGTTTGCCAGAAACAGTAGTGGCGATAACATATCTTAAAACCTGTTTATCTAAAATTTTTTCTTTCATGTAGAGTTTCTCCTTATTCAAGTGTATGATTAAGCCATTGCTGAAACAGTTCTTTGGTTTCTTCAATTAAAAAGATGTAAACAATAATGTCTTTTCCGTCATCCGTAACACTTGGATACATATCTATCGGAAATACTCTATGTTTAATATATAAATCACGCTGCTTCGGATTTATAATCCTGCAGACTTCTTTCTCCGTATAATCACGCGGCTTCAAATTTGATTGTATTCTCATAATCCTTTTACTCCTTAAAAGTGAAAAAAGGGGTAGTCTCGAATAGTGAGACATACCCCTAAAAAATCACTATTCAAATACTATTTACGTTTTCTTGTACGCACTGGTTTACGAGTTTCAATTTCCTCGCTGTTTTCTTCGTCAACTACAGAATCCGGATCAACAATATCTTTTTCTGAGATCTTCTGTAATTTAATATCAGCAGTTTCTTTCTGAATTTTTGCAATCATTTTCTGATTTACTTCATGAAATTTACTGACATCAGACATATCACAATCTTTCATTCTTTCAGCAGCTTCTCTAGCCGTAATGTTTTCAGCATTATATTCTGTTAATGTGTTAAAGATTGTTCTGCAATTATCGCTGCAATAAATCTCCATCCATCTTGGAAGATGGTCGAATTCTTCACAGCGACTACAATATGTATATGTTTTTCCGCATAAAATGCATTTCTTGTTATTTTTCTTAACCATGTTTTCCTCCTTGAATATGGATAGTAAAACAGCCGGTATGCTATGACACATACCGACCGTAATTAGAATAATATTATATTATCTAATAATTATTCTTCGTCTTCATCAGCCCAGTAAATATGATACAGAGCTTTATCAGCAGAGCAGTAATCTACCTGAAGAGATCCAGAGTAAGCAAGCTGTCCGTCAGTTGTCAGAGAGATTTCAATTTCAGGAGATACCTGGAATGATGGAAGTACAATATACACTCCTTTAAGAACGTCAGAATGACATGGATCAACAGCAAGAGCCTTTAAAGTAAGCTTTACTGTCTGTGGGAACTTATCTGCCTTATTAGTAATAGCAACACCAGATTCAACTTCTCTTTCATACATAACGATGTAAGTATCTACGCCTGCAGCTGTAGGTGGTGTAAATTCTCCCCCTTCTGTAAGAGCGTATTTATCTGTTGCAGCAGCAGTATCTTTCTCATATGCAGTACCCATGGAACCATTTGCGCTGAAAGCATTTACTTTTACAGTACCATCAACAACTCCTGTTAATGTTGCTTTTGCACCAGCTTTTACAGTAATAATTTTTGGCATTTTAATTTTATTAGTAGAAGAAGCAGTTCTTTTACCTTCACCAGACGCAGCGCCAATAACGTTCAGGTTAATCATTGCATTATTTGCAGTAAACTCACCTGTTTTGGCCTTCCAGAAACGTTTGATCAGGTTACCCTGATTATCTGTTGCATCTGTTGACTCAGCACTGATATTAATAGTTGCATCCTGAAGCTGAGTTAATGCATATAATGGATTTCCGCTAAGATCTTCAGCATATCCATACTGAACACGGTCGATTACGATATCATCTAATGTAAATCCCATTATGATTTCCTCCTTTAAATTTTTTGTATATAGAAATTAATTTTTGAGAGAAATTTCTCTCATGAAATTAAGTTCATTCTTATCAATCTTTGCAGCGTCAACAAAGCCGCTATAAATACCCTTAAGTAAAGCAGTAGAAGATTCATAAACTTGTAATCTTTGAACACTGTCCATAAATTCAACAATGCCAACTTCACGTAATTCATTTTTTTTATATTTGAAACCGGGATGATTAAGACAAGTAGATATGAGTGGTAGAAGAGTGGATTTGTAAACATCATTTTTGTGTTGTTCGAAGCTCATGCGATCTTCTTCAATCATCCATTCTTTTGTAGATTTTCCCCTGGCTTTTTCCACTTTTGGGTAAGTGTTGAACATAGCTCTTAAATACGAAGCCATCTGTAGATATGCGGCTTCATCTATCTGAACATTTTGTTCTTCATTAAGTAAATAAAAAAACGGTTCCCCGTCTTCTGTTTGTGTTTGTTGCAATTGAAATAATTGGAAATTCAAGTCACCGAATAGTAACTTTGTAGATTTTGAGTCTATACTTGGAACAAGCATACAAAACAAAGAAAAGTCAGACATTTTATTCCAATCAATACCAAGATCCCATAATTGCATGCGATACATAGTAGGATTAGCAATAAAAATATTTATAGTAGAATAAATCTTTTTCTCACCACTTTTTATGATGTCTCCTATTGTAGGTTGATTAATTATAATGTCATTATATGTATCATTTTCGATAACAAATGGTTCACCAAAATATAATTTCAGTGCATCAATTTCAGATTCTTTGGAAATTGTCATATTTGTTATTCATTCCTGCATATAAATTATTAGGACATTCAATTTGAAATTTCAACGTTCTACAATAATACCTAGAGTCAATAATATCTCCATAATCATCTATACATTTAAGTTGATTTCCCAAAGAATTCGTCCAACATAAAAGATCTTTTACGATATAACTCAATAAGTCTGTTCGTACAATCCCATATTCTGTATCAAGATCATCTTCATGAACTAAACACATAACTATAAGTGTTTGTATTTTCATAGCCTTATTGTAATATGATGTATCAGTATCATTTATATCAAACATAATAAAATTTAATACTTCTTTATTAATACCATTCAGTTTTAATATAGGAAGAATTTGCTTCTTATCAACTCGTTTATTATATTCAATGATTAAATTTCGCTCATTTAGTTCTTGAGCTGTGGGATTATTTTTATCTGTATATTTATTCAACGGGCGTTTATCTTTTTTTCCTAAAATTTCATTAAGATCAGGATCCTCATTGAATAGTTTTAACAGTTTATCTTTTTTATAAATAATGTCATTATTTTTCTTATTTTCAAGATCTCGTGTAATATGTGATATATCTCTATTCATCTAATTGCACCTCCACTTCAATAGAAGAATGATTATCTCCATTATTATCTGTGGCTGATAAATTAAATCTTTTACCTATTAAACTATGAGCTTTTCCAGGCTTAAGTGATATAGTGACATTATCCATTACAGTCAATTTTATTAATCCTTCATAATATGATTTTTCTTCTTCTGTATATTCGGAATTTTTGTCAACAAGACTAATGTTCCATTCAGAAGTAAGATCGGCATAAGGAAGTTTATATTCAAAATATGAATTTTTTCCAATATAAAGAAACTGTTTTGAACGGTCCAATAATGGCTCGATTTCACCATCGTCATTTAGATACATCCATTCAATTTGTGAACTTGTAATCATTGTTTGAGGTTTCTGAATAATCTCTGTTTTTTGATCACCAGAACCTTTATAATAATTGCAAATTCTAAGTTGAACATTATCAACTTTTTTATTCAATTCATCTTGTTTTATAGAAAGTTTAATTACTCCAGAAGGATTAAGATCTATTATTTTTGTGACCTGATAGACTTTTGGGTCAAGAATGTTATTCGTAAGCATAAAACGTTGTTCGTGCATAATAGTACGATCGTCACTAAGTCCTAAATCATATAAATTATTACCATACGCATAATAAATATCTGGAAGCCATGCAGCTGTCAGATTATCAAGCGAAGATGTATATTGATCATCCCAACGACCGCTTGTGTAGCTATTAGCTGATCTATTTGAACCCCAACATTTATATAATTTGTTATCGTAAATCCATTGAAATTTCCAATTACATTTTAATATATTATATCTAACAAAAGCATTCGCATCATCTCTACCGACAATAAACCACAGTTGTGTAATTCTTTCGTCTGGAAGTGAGAGCGGATTATCAAGTTCGTGCCCAGATATGTTAATATCGAAGTCAGTATCATCAGGAACAAACACATAACTTCCTATTGGATAATGTACTTTAGGCCGAAATTGTAAATAATAATCCACTGCATCTTTAAGAATGGAAAGCTTGGCATGACGTTGATATTTAGCATCTTCCCATTTCCATCCATCTTTTGTTAAAATATAAACTCTTTTATATTGTGCATCGGCAGTAAAAGAATTATTCATAATTGCATCAGACTGATTTTTCTTTACCTGAGCTAGATTACTGCCATATGATGACAAATAATTTTTGTACATTTCTGCAGTAACCATAGAATCAACTCCTAGAATTAATTTTGTCTACTAACGAATGCGCATCTAGTATCAATTTTCGGTAAGAACGATAATTAAAATCATCACTTCTTGTCTCATTGAGAGCCGCCTGTAATAAACTCATAATTGCTACAATTTCTACAGGATAGAAGAGAAGAGTATTCAAACCATCGATTTTCTTCATTAAATTGATAAAATATTTTTCAAAGTCAACATTTTTAAATTCATCTTTTGTTTTTGGATCCTTATATAAAAGAAGCCAAAACATTTCTTTGTGTAATTTTTCCTTATATTCTTCAATTTGTAAATCATCAAAATGTCCGTAAATTGTATCCATTATGTATTACTTCCATCCAGATAACTATTCCATATATAACCTCTATCTTTAATCAAGTTCTTCTGTTCCTTGATTAATGATTTTTTTAAATCTTTTAAACCATTTAAATGATTAGTCTGAGAATAAAATTTTTCCTCAGAAGATCCAAATACCTGCTGAGTATTATTCAGGCTGTTAATTTTGGGTGTAATCCATTCAATTACCATGCCTATACCTAAGATATCAGTTATAAATTCTGCATCAAAATCATCATCAACAGAATATTTCATTATATATGTCAATTCCTGAACTGTATCTCCAAGTTTCAATTCAGAAAAAAGTCTTCGAATATAAGGTTTATTTATTGATGCATGTAAATATTCCGGCATAAAAACCGCACTTACATCATCTTCACGATATTGTAAAATATCATAAGCTTCTGCTTTTAATCGAAATTTTGAGTATATTTCTTCGTAATTTAGAGAAGGCATAATATACCTCCTTATTTTTAATTAAATAGTCCTGTCATAATACTCATTTCTGTATCAAAGATTTCGTCAAGCACTTTAATTTTTCTTACACTATCAAGTCTACCGTCACTTACCATTTTTGAAGCAAGATGTTTAATAGAGTCCTGTGCCCCTTTCGGAAGTGAAAGAATAGTAGCCTTCATATCTCCGGGAGAAAGTTCTGTAATTACATCTTCAAGATCACCTACAGAATATAATGTATTATAAATTTTCTTAAGCTGTGGAAACTGTGCAACAAGTTCTTCATCCTCAATAACAAAAAATGGATTCATAACATAACCATTATTTGATCTGATTGCTGCCTGCAGATCCTGATATTCAACTTCAATTACATCTCCGGCATCAATCCATGTGTATAAAATATTTGACTTAAGCCCTGGCATATAAAGCCCACCATTAGTAATAGATTTACATGGAATCCCATCAGTAGGGGCATAAGTTTTCTTTTCTTTTTTTACTTCTACTGTTTTTGCTGATTCAGATGTAACAGGTTCCGTAACAGATGCTGCAACAGATTCAGTAGCAGTTTCAGTAGTTTTTGTCTTTTTCACTGCAGTAGTTGCCATGAAAAGTTCCTCCTTTTATTCGTATAGTCGTGCATCTATATGACACACGACTATAATATTAATTTACAATAAAAAAAATTAGGCTAAAGTCCAAACGCCAAAATAACGTCCGATTTGTGTTCCTACGCCCATTGATCTCTGTACTTCGTATTTCATTGTATCATCCATACGATCACCCTTATCAGTGATTTCATAGATTTCTGTTTCACCAACATCAACGAATTTAATGAACTTATCTTCAACCTGTGGCATAATAAACAGAGTCTTAGGATCCATTAATTTCTTAGTTGTATCATTCAGAGCGAATCTCTGTGGGATTTCAACTAATGTATATGGACCATAGTATCCAAGACGTCCCATTGTAGCAACATCTTTCTTCTGATCATCTGTGATCCAATCAACATCCATCAGTTTCTGGAACTGCTGTAATCCAGTTCTTGTACCCATAATAACTACCTGAGCACCATCATTTGCAAGAGATACATCCTCAAGCAGTTCATCCAGCTTGTCCTTAGTAGCATTTGAAAGAGCACCTGTGCCCTGGAACTGAGCTGGAAGTTTCTTTCCTGCGTTCATCATTTCAGCATAAATATCATTCTGAATCTGTCTAACGAAAGCAGCAGCACACTGATCTGTGAATTTAGACCAATCAAGTCTTCCTGCCAAATACAGATCAATATCAGCACCAACAGCAATACCGTATACACTTGTGGTTACAGTATAACTTTCTCCAGAACCAAGTCTTTGCAGTGTAAAGTCATGATGATCGCCCGCAATTTTTGTTGTAGATAAAACAACTTTATCATCTGTCCAGAATTCCTGGCGATCTCCGCGGGAAAGGTTTCTTGTCTCTACATAGTTATTGAAGAATTCTGATTCTTTAAAGCCTGTTTCGACTTTAATATCAATTTCTTCTTCCATAACTTCGAACAGTTCAATACCATGTTTCTTCATAGCACGATTTCTGTCACGTTTTGTAGAATTCTCGTTTAGTCCCATAATTGCATATACAAATTTACGAACCGCATCTTCTGCGTCTCGTTTAGTCTTTTTATTTCCATTTTCATCAAACATTTCGTTTGGATTATGATTCAGATCATATGTAAGCTTTTTGAAGCCTTCATAATTTTCCTCTGGTGTAACACCATCTTTACACATGCTAGCAAATACTTCCTGAACATGTGCACTTAAATCAGCAAAAGTCATTTTACGTCTCATTAGATTTTTTCCTCCTTTCCCTTAAATTAACCAATTTTTAATTTCTTGTTTTCGCAAGTAACTGTCGCTTTTTCAGCTGGCTGTCCATCGAATCCCTCAACAGATACCTCAAATACATCACCTTTATGAAGAGCATAACCTCTTACAACGTCTCCTTTTGCGTTATAGAAGTTAGACTCCTTCTTCCATGTATTTGTCCAATCCTCTGCAATAAATGCCTGCATGTAAACAAACAGAGCATCTCCTGGATCAACAACCTCTACATACCAATTACCATTAGCAGCCTGTTTCTGAATTTTACCTTCAAATGTAGTAACAGCAGCTTCTGTGTAACGGTCAAGATCTTCAAAATCGCCTCTTGCTACAAGATTTCCATTATCTGTATCAGAGGTCAGTGTAATGTTATAAATGTGTTCTCCGCCATTCTGTGCAACAAGCTTAGAAGGGAAGGCCACAGCATGCTTTTCGATACTGTACTTAATCATGTTGTTCTCCTTTCATAAATTTTGGCAAAAAAAATAAGACCGTCTTTACGGTCCGATTTATAAAACAAATATGTTATTTTGCATTATGCAAATAAAGATCCATATCTATTTTTCTTTTTAGTCTGTGATGGATTTCCAAAAGTCTTTTTACTTACTGTTTTTTTCCCGGCGTTATTATCATGCATATCACCATCTTCAACAGCAAAATTTAACTTGCCAGACTTAGCATATGACAGTAATATAGTATCAAGTTTAGACTTTAATTCATCAACTGAAAATTCTGTATGATTTTCTTTTAAACCCTTGAATTCTTCTGATTCATAAATTCCTTTATAATCATCTGACTCAAAAAGTGCATTTTTAGCTTCGTCAGCCTCTTTCTTTTCATAAGAAGCAAGTTTATCTGAAATTGCAGCATAATTTGATCTCATATTCTGAAGTTCAGAATATTCAGAATCAGTCAGTAATTCACGATGAAGATTATATCTTTCACCATCAAATGAAACATTGTCGCCATCTTTTTTATATGCCTGTCCAAAGATTTTATTTCCATCCCAATTCTCATATGTAAAATGAGAATCATATACAGAATTAATAAAATACCAATCATTATCTGCTTCTTCATATGCGTTTAATAAGTTATAAAGTGCACAACGAATATCACTGTGAGAAAGTTCAAATGATTTTACGAATTTTTCTGGTTCTGTAGGAGCAGGATCACCTGCCGGATCAGTATTAAACGCCTTAGCAAAGGCAGCCTCCAGTTCTTCATCTGAAAGACCTTCATATGTAAAAGTAATATCATCTACAGTTTTTTCGTATTTCTTTAAAAGTTCTTCAAATTTGTTCACCTGATTGTCCTCCTTTCCATCAGCATTTTTTTTATTGAAATTAGAGAGAGTAGCATTAATCTTCTCTAACATTTCAAGCATTTTAGTATTTACATCAAAATTAGAATATACAGAATTTTTTGATTCAAAATCAGCAAGCTGAACATTACTTCCAGCCATACCTGGACCAACATTTTCATTTAGTAAAGTCAATCCACTAACATAATAATCATCCAGATTTAACACTTTATCCTTAGCATTAAATGATAATTCTCTAATACTCAATTCAACACTACAATCAACCTGTTGTCTACGCTGCATAATATCAATTGCGTCCTGACAATATCCTTCCCAGAGATATCCCTGAATTACAGCTCTGTTAACTCCGGCTTCTTTATCATATTCAATTGTATAATCTTTTTTGATTACACCAACTGGACGTTCCTGATAAGTGATTTTTTCTTCTCCATTTTCATCAGTTTCCACTGTAAAATCATGTGATCCAAAATCTTTATTACCATCAGAATTTTCAACGATATTTGCCAGAATAGGGCGATATGGTATAGATTGTGTATTTTCCTGAAATGTATCTTCGTTGATATTAGATTTGTTTAAGTTGACATGATCATGATATGCAGTAGCGTTAAAAGGACATAATCCTTCTGTATGCTTATTATCATCAGATTTTCCAAATGTAGCGACTGCTGGCATTTGGACACTAATTTCTGCATTAGATTCTTTGCTGCTGAATTTAGAAAAATTATTCTTCATACAAAATTCAATCAAATCGTCAATAGTTAAGAATTTCTTCAAGATTTTCCTCCTTTCTTTGAGTAATTCTCCTCAAATAGAAGAGGAGTAATCAAATAAATAATTTATCTGAATAAACAACATCGCTTAAATTGTTAAACAGCATTTTGTTGTCATTTAAAAAAGTCCACTGTTTACCATTCTGGCTCACAAGATGAAAACCAGTCTGAATAAGCAATGAAGCTGATTCATCGTTTGTTGTAATTATAAATTTCTTATTATCCATAATTATTATCCTCTTATTTAGCCTTATCAGCCTTATCTTTTGATGCTTCTCCATCGTCTGTGATTTCTGTAGAATCTTTTGTTGGGGCACCACCAGTATCTGAGCTACCACTTTGAGTGTATGAAGTCTGCAATGGAACAAATAAATTCGATATTCCAAGAACCTGCTGCTCTAATACATTTAATGCCAGAGTTTCTTTTTCAGAAAATTGATTAAGAGTATTGTATGCAAGAGCTGTAGGAAGACCATTTTGCGCCCCCTCCAAAAGTTCTTTTTTAAATTCATCTTTTGTATAAGCAGAAACTTCAAAGAATTTTACCTTGGCTGGGTTAGAGACCCAATATGTAAGGAAGCGGTTAACCCATCCCTGAGTCTGTGGTAGAAGCATAGAAATAGCTAATTCTGTATCGGCACGAATTGCTGCTCCAAAGGCTGTCGTACCTGAGATGGTAGCACTATTAAGAATTTGAGCGCCACCAGAAGAATTGAAAAGAGTTTCTGTAGCTTTTGCTATTTTGTTCGTATCTGTTGCTTTATCATTATTAAACGAAATCTGATCTAATTTTCCTGGCACAATAGCAGCAGAAGTATAGTCAGGAAGGCATTCATTAATCATCCTGTTAAAATACTCAATAACAATATCCGGATTAACTTTCCAATCGTCTGGATCCTCACTACCAGTTATCGTTTCAAGTTCTAACCAGATCATTTTATAAATATCCTGAGCGTCAGCAATAGCCTGTAAATCGTCTAAATCAATAAGATTGATAATTCCAGATAATAAACCAGAGAATGGTGGAACTACAGTTTCCCAATCTTCAGCTCTGGCTTTTAAGCAAATAGCATATTCATCTGGCATAGGCTGCCACTTTCCATTTGTAGTATCACTTTCATAGGCACGATACATTGACTGGAAGGGTTCACCCCATAATTCCAACATAGTCTGTCTGGATCTGAAATAACTCATATCCATTACAAACGCGAAATCACCGGTATTGTATATACCAGAAATTTTACAATAATCTGGATCAAGCGGAAGAATAAACATTCCTATTTCATCATAATAAGCGCATCCATAAAAAACATCTTCTCGAAAACAAATAGTATAAGCTTTTAAAAACTCATACTGAAGATTTAACTTATCCAACACATTTAATGTGTCCTGATAAGAACTAAGCATGGCATTCGTATCTACGCCTGCAACCATATCATATTCCGGAATAACAGATCTTGCATCTAAACAAAACATGTTTGCATTATATGCAATTAATCTATAATAAGCATGACATCGATAATAAAGATATCTTGATAAATTTCTTAAATTCTTTTCATTACTTCCAATATTTTGCAGGTAAGTACGAAGACTGTCCTTACTATAAGCTGTCACTGCTTTAGTGCTTGTCTTAGTGATATCACGAAGAGATTTTGCTCCTTCCATAGCAGCAGCATAATTTTCAATATTTTTTTTATTTTTTTGATACCAATCACGCATTTCAGCCGTATTATTCAGCTGAGAAGGTGCTGGATCAATTTTTTTTGCAGTAGAAACTTTTTTTGCAGAAATATTTCCTTGTTGTCTAGCCAAGTAACAGCACCTCCTTTGAAATATCATATAATTATATTAAGTTTCGAACATAGAATGTACAACGCCTTTTCTAATCGTAAGTTTTTGAACTAACGATTTGTCAACTTTAGGTTTACGTTTTGCAGTAATATTTTTCCGGCGTTCAGTTTGAAGAGCATAAGAACACATACATGTAACGTAAGCTCTATCGTCATGAAGACGGTTAGCTTTTTCAGGACACAATTCAAATGAATCTTTTCCTGATTGTCGTGGAATACGGATCATATTTACAAGTTCCTCTTTTAATGCATCGATACTTGAGAGAGAAGCTTCTTCTTGCCAATTTAATTTTTCAATATGGCTCTTAACATTTTGAAGTTTATCTAATTCTTTTTGAACATTGTAATCAATTTCTTCATCTGTCATTTTCTGTTTTTTATATTTGGCAATTAGATCTTTTTTAGTTTTTTCATATTTATCCTTATCAATATCAAATATTGTAAGATATCCTTTGTTATCGTATGTGGCCGTAAACTCAATTTTATCCTGATTCATCATCTCAATCATGGCTTCATACATTTCTGATTTGTATTTAGTTGGTTCCATTAAATGAAGCTTATTGACTGCATTTGGGAATTTTTTAACATATTCTTCTGAATATTCTTTGTCAATCAGTCCTCTATGAGTTTTACCGGATTTATCTTTCCAATCAGGCATTAAATAGTCAGCAATATTAACACCACCACCACCAGAACCGGCATCAATATAAACTCCGAGAATATTGCTGTAGTTTTCATCCCCACCCTGGTTATAATCGAGAATAACTTGTTTCAAATATTCAATCTGGGCTGGTGTTTGCATAGGTTTCTTTTTCTTTTTATTGCTTATATCAATAAGATTTATACAATTTAAAAGTCTCATTTTATATTCAAGATCCCCATCTTGATTTTTTTCAGAGTAAATTTCACAAACCAAAATTACCGAATTATCTCGACTTCGAGCCGGGTCATATGCAATAACAATTTTTCTTTTACCAGTATCGTTATATAACACTGGTTTACGAATCACTTCATTACGCGCAATAACACCTCTACGTATAATTGCATTAGCACCCGCGTCAGATGTAAATTCACAATAATACTCTCTACGCGCTTTTTCTGGATTAGAACGCATTTCTGCTGCCACAGTTCCTGGTGTCAATAGTGGTTCCATTATTTCACCACGAATAGTTGGTTTAAATGCAACTTCGCAATCAATATGAGCTACAAAATAATCAGGATCTCCCATAAGTTGTCGTTTGCTAAAATCTCTATATAACTTATAGAATTTTGTATCTGTAGAAGAAGCAGAAGAAATATAAAATAATTGGTTTGGAATATTTGATGGAATACATCTTAGACGGTTACGATCGATTGATTTGCCATCACGATCCTTACCAGACTTAAAGCTTTTATTTACAATTGCAAAAGCTGCATATACCGACATCATTTCTTCATCAAGGAATCCACATTCATCAAATACAACGCTACCACGCATACCTCTTTTTTTATCTACATTACTGTTAAGTGTTTGAGTAAATGAGCCATTATAAAGGGAATATGAGAATCCATTAGAAGAGTGACTGAAACCATCTCCAGCAGCATTTTTAATTTCAATTTCTGCCTTAAAAATATAACCTGTAGAACCAAGCATAGTATCTATATTATCATTCGCAAGCCTTTCAAGTGTTGTGAACGTTTGTTCAGCCTGCGATCCAGAACCGGAAGCAATATAGGTCCAATAGTTATTAAATAGCATATCTTTCGCCATGATCATAATATCTATCAATGTAGATTTACCGAATCCACGGGTGCACACTAACAAAACATTCGGACAATTCCAGGCTCTCTGAATTACCCATGCCTGCGCATCAAGTAATTCTATATTAAAAAAATCATTTATAAATCTTACAGGATTGCATTGATAATATTTCTGAAGATTTGCAATTTTCATAAAACCTTCAAGTTTGCGTGAAGATAATGGGTAAACTCCAGGCTTTACAAAAATCTTATTTCCCTGTTCACAATAATTAAGCTTTGGAAGCTCTTGAATCAGATCCGGATTCATCATCGTCGGGCACCTCCGTTTCTTCTTCATCTGAAGAGAAGCAGGAGAATAGTTCATTTAAATCGACTAAATTATCCGGCTTTATTAAATCATGTTCTTCCATATAATCTTTAAGATCAATATTTTCACGTAATAAAATACGAGAAATTTCTTTGTAATTATCCAAATCATCACGAAGCTTTGTTATCATTTCTCTTTGTTCTGCTAGCATATCAGAATATTCTGATTCATCCAGTCGGAGCTGCTTCAATATAGAAGCATTACTCATATCCATAACCTGACGCATGCCACGACAAGTTCCGATATCGAATCCGTTTACTTCACCTTCACGCAAATTCATTTCTTTGATTTTACGTATTTTACCAGTCCAGGTATTTTCACCTTTTTTAGCATTTTTATTATTCTTTAAAGAAATACAACTTTCAGCAGCGAGATCCTTAATAATGGCAGTAAGATCTTTTTTACTCGCCTGTAGTGTTTTTATTGTAGCGGAATTTGTTCTAAGTTTTTGAACGTCAGACATATAAGTAGCAATAGCATTATCAATTTTTGATTGCTGTAAAAATGCTCTTACAATAGAAATAGCAGAAGCAGTACGCATCATATCGTCATTTGCGTCTTCACTAGAATCAAGCAACCCAATTAATTGAGAGTATAGAAATGGTTGATCAGACAATGCTTCTTGTTCAAATGGATCATATCCAATCAACCTGATTACATCAGCTTTATTCTTTTCAAAACCTTCATAATTATCCTGGGATTCCTTGCCTTTTATAACATCTGCAGGAGTCTTTTCATCTTCATATATAATTTTTTGTTTAAAAAAATCAGAATCCTTGAATTGTTTTCCAGAATATTGCTGCATTGCAATGGTTCTTATATATGTACTCCATGCATTTTGTTTTGCTCCTGGAATACCAGCATTTCTTTCAGCTGCTTGAACACTACTATTATAGACATTTTCTAAAAACGGTTTATTCAGATACTGCAGAGCAAGAATAATTGACTCTTTTGTCGGTTTATGTTCTTCTCCATTTTCATCTGTTCTTAATGCAATCTTTCTGGCGCATTCAGAACAAATAGCAGCATATCCAGACTTAACTAAAGGATCAGTATTTTTATAAAAATTTTCTCTATTTTTCTTTTTGGGTTTTCCGCACATATAACACCATGCGGTATCTTCTTTATATACTCGAATTTCTTCTTCGAGTGCCTCTATTTTTTTCTTCATTTGAGTCGGAGTCATTTTTACCGGCTCAATTTTCTTAGTTGTTGCCATAAACAACTCCTCCTTGTACTCATAATAAAAAAATGGGCGTAGTAGGATTCGAACCTACAAAAACCTGATCCTAAGTCAGGCGCGTCTGCCAGTTGCGCCATACGCCCAGAAAATAGGAGAGCAAGAACGCTCTCCTGAAATGTATAATATAAGCAGCAACGCCACTCATACTATTCTTTAAGTTCAGTAGCAATACCAGATTTAATTAAAAATCTCGTTTCTGCATCAAGCACTTTTTCAATAACTTCTTTATCAAATCCAGTATTCTCATGTATAAAATTTAATATTTCGTCGAACTCGACAAACTGTTCTTCATTATTTGTTTCCATAAATATTTTCCTTTACAATTTATAATGATGTTCATCTACAAGACCATTTCCCTGTTCAAATACAAACATAGAGGCTCCTGCATTTGACACCTTATTAATTGAATAGCTATACGGATTTACGCCAATAATTGAACGTACAGAAATATATTCTGAATTGATCCCAACATCTCCAGTAGCTAAACTATGCCAATGGCCTGAAATAATATAATCCAAAGGCACTTGATATGTTTTTGAAAAATCTTTCAAAGAATCACCTAGATTTTTTGTCTCAAAATGTCCTCCAAGAATTGTATATGTTGCAAGTTGTGCATATACAAGACCGGTTGGATTTTCTATAATTTCAACATTACGATTATCCTTCAAACGTTCTTTCATAAAAACCAATATGGATTTACTCATATCTTCATCTGGAAAAGCATTTTTAGGCTGTCCTACTAATCTCAGCTGATTGTGATTTGAACGTTTTACCATTTGAAATTTAATTCGAACATGATTACTTAATTCATTAAGCCATGTAGATAAAAAATCAGCATATAATATGGCAGAGTCAATAATTCCATATCTCAACTGCATAAGCTGAGAATTTGCACGAAGAATTCCATCTAAGGCATCGCCTAGTTCAAAAATATTTAAAACTTGAATATGATCTTTTTGAATTTGCTCAATAACTTTATTGTATAAATCCCACATACGATTCTTAAATATTTCCGGACTATATGCATTTAGAGTATTTCCATATAAATCTTTAATTTCAAATTCAACACCAAAGTGAGCGTCTGAAATTGTTAATAAATATTCCTTATTCATATGCATCGGAGGAATATATCCTGGCGCTATTAATGGTTTTAGTTGATTAACAGCATTTACAATATGTTCGGCAATTAATTCATCTCTGGAATACTCACGTAACCATTTATTAAATTCTTGTTTTTCAGTTTGTAATTTAATACGTTCTTTTTTTAAAGCTATCTCATCAGAAAATCGTCCTAATTGAATAGAAGAGGATGGGAATAAATCCCATCCTGCATCTATATATTCTAAAAGCAATTTAGACCCTTTACGAATTGTATCGCGGTGCTCTGGCTCTTTACCATGACTAGAACGAAAATCTGCAACATCTTGCCACTCAATAGATGTATCTATTTGTTTTTTCTTAATAAGATCAAGCTGTTCTTTTAGAAATTCGTTATTATCCATATAAAATACCTTAATCTAATTCATCAAGATTGATGATTTCCTCAGTCTTAGTAGTAGTAGACATGTCAAAAGGTTTATCACCATATGCCTTTTCAAAGATATCTAAAATATCAATGATTTCACCATCCATATCTACAAGTTGTTCGTCTACCATATGAAGACCTTTAAGTTTACCATCATATTTAACAGTTTTTTTTAATTCCATGTTATTTTCTCCTTATTCTCCTTGACATATTGAACGTATAATAGTAAAATGATATTTGTGAAAGTTTAAAATAATATTCAGTATTAAAGAATATCTGATAAATCACAATCAATACCAATAATCTTATCTACAATTCCTTTTTCTTTTGCTTCATCTGGGAACATATAATATTCACGATCCTTGATTTCCTCAAGATATTCTGCAGTCATATTTGTATGTTCTACCATAAAATCATTCAGATGTTGCTCTAATTTATCATAAAATTTCTGAATATCTTTACCTTTATTAGATGAACTTACATATCCAGTCTGTCCATCATGATAAAGAACTACTGTATTTGGGAAGCAGTAACGTTTATGTCCTGCGGCCAGAATATAACATGCCATAGAAGCACATTTGGCAAATCCCACTGTAATAATTGGAGTAACAGACGTCTTAATAGAGCTTAATACCTGGTACCCGGAAATAACATCACCACCATCTGAATTGAGATAGAGATAAATTGGTTTCCTACATGATGCCGGAAGTGCCTTATCCTCTTTATTCCATTTCATGATCATTAAACATATATTTTCAATAACATTGTCATCAATAGTTTCGTTGACAATAATTTTTCTTTCTTTTAAATGCTCCTTGATAGTGCTCTGATAGAGACTATCGTCTTCTAAAATGTCTAAAAATTCCATATTCCTTGTTCTCCTATAAATAAATAACCATATCTTTTGATGAAGCAATCACTTTAAATGATTTGTTTTCTTTAGATATGGCTTCTTTTAAGTCTTCCTTTATACTGTTTTTCGCGACAACAGATCCGTGAACTAAAACTAATTTTTCTGTATTTACCTTCGATCCAAATTCAATTAGTTCATTTCTATTGGCATGACTTGAAAATGTACCTAAAGAAATACAGTCAGCTTTATTTTCAACCTTATCTCCACTTATTTTTATAAATTTATTTTCTTTATAATTTTTAATTCGATATGATAAATAAGAATTGTCTGCTCCCGTATATCCACTAAAAATTACCATGCTTTTTTCATCATTCAAATATTCATGTAAATAAGAAAGGATTCTACCATTCGTACAGAATCCAGAACTACTTAATATAATTTTTGGTGAATGATTTTTTACACATGCTAAGGAATCTTCTTTTTCTTTTATAAACTTCACATTCTCCCAATTGCATACACTATTCCATAATTTCAAATCGTCTTCAGATAGAAGAGTAGTATATAGATCACAAATATCACATGATAATATTGAATCAACTACAATGTCATATTTGAAATTTATATCATCATGAAAAATGTTATATAAATTGGTAAGAATTTCTTGTGTACGGCTGAAACTAAAACATGGCATGATTACTGTTCCTCCACGTTCTATAACCGTATCAACTGCTGCTTTTAAATGTTCTAAATCAAATTTTCTTGTCTTTTTATTAATTCTGCCTGGTTCTCCATACGTACATTCCATAATAGTTATTTTATTAAAAGTATCTGGGATTTCAGTATTTGGAACATAATGATTTTTTGTATTAAGGGATCCAATGTCAGAAGTGTATAATATAGAATTTGATACACCATTTTGATCTTTAAGAATTAATTGAAGCTGTCTAGCTCCGAGACAATGGCTATTTTCAAACCATTTAAAAGAAACTATTTCATCAAGAACATATAATTCATGTACATTATCATATTCATATATATAATTTAAAGTCGTAGCTACATCCTCTTCTGTGTAAATAGGAGAGTAGTTACGTTTATATTTAAATGATAAAGCATTTGCTTCACTCAACAATATAAAAGCACAATTATATAATAATGGCTTCATTAATTGAGCAGTTGCATGTGAAGCGATAATTTTTCCATTAAAACCTTCTTTTATTAACCTTGGAAGTAAACCAATATGATCAACATGTGTATGTCCTACAAAAACATAGTCGATCTCTGAAGGTTTAAATGGAAATTTCTGAGAATTGATATTATATGAATCCAGATAATTATTGTTTTGAAATAATCCGCATTCAAGTAATATTTTTTTTCCATTATATTTTATATAAGTGCAGCTACCTGTAACATCGTCAGCATTTTGACCTATAAAGTAAATGCCATCTTCTTTTTTCTTCCTGCCTATGTCAAACACCAACTTTCAAATTATTTTACTGCTTAAAATCGAAAATCTTTATCTCTCGGTTTTACAGTAAGAAAATCGGTCTGATTGATTGATTCTCTGTATCTGTTTAACATCTCGACACTACGAACATGCTCTACAAGAAAATAGCTTTTTGCTTTACTTTTATGGTGCTTATTACGTACACGCACATCAAAAGCTCTTCCATGATTACGTAAGTATTCTGCTTCTTTTTGACTGATATTAACCAATTAAGTTTCCTCACTTTTATTTATTTGTAGACTCAAAGGCTCATTATCTGTTGCAATCAGAGACAAAAACCTTTAATAAACCCAATCAAAGTGCAAGCACTTTCCATGGTAAAACTTATCTACTTGTTTTATGGAATTTTGATTTAATTTGTCAACCTCATGGGAGAAGAAGGACTCGAACCTTCGATGTCTCTTTGTGGGGGATTTACAGTCCCTTGCCTTCGCCGCTAGGCTACTCTCCCTTGTGTTAAGATGGGCAGCTACCCTTATCGAATATATAACCATAAGTAGAGGTCATATATTCTGTTGGAACCTTAACTTTCCATATAATTTTCGGTAAAATTATTAAAAAACTTAGCCGCGTCTCGTCCTGACTAAATCCCGCCAGATTTTTTCGCTACAAGGTATCTGGAACTTACCTAACACGCCCCCAAAGACTTGAACTCTGACTAACCGGGTTGGAGCCGGTTGTACTACCAATTATACGAAAGGCGCAAATAAAGGTGACTAATGGGATTCGAACCCATATAAGGCGGAACCACAATCCGCTGCATTGCCAAGTCTGCCATAGTCACAACGCTGCACACAGGATTCGAACCTGCAAGCCCTTTCGGACCAACGGTTTTCAAGACCGCTTCCTCACCAACCCGGACATGCAGCAAAATAAAAGGCAGGAGAGTAATCCTGCCTTTCAACCGGAATCAATCCGGTTATCTTTATATTCATGATATGCTACAATCACATAACCAAGAGTTACATGGTAGGATTTTCACCTACGAATTCCCACAGGAGGTGGGCTGTAATCTACATATCTTGTAACGCAAAGCAGAGTAATCGAAACTCAATCCTGTCGGATCACATGACTTAGCAGGTCAGTTCCACACCTAGTGAATTTACTTTGCAAAATAACGACTCTACCGGGGTTCGAACCCGGAATCTTCTGATAGACAGTCAGACGGAATAGCCGTTATCCTATAGAGTCAAATTGACTACGTTCTTTTTCGTTTTCACTTTCAGGTACAGGTGCAGACTTCCCGAATAAATCCCCGCTTTACGCCTCTTCTTGCATACCTGATATAACAAGCGTCTTGGGAAATGTCACAAATTAATTGTAAACTTAGAGATGGAGGAGAGGATAATCTGTCCTCTCCATAAAAAAGAACACCAATTCAAAAGACTAAATTTTAAAATCCAAAACTTTTGAGAGTATCCCCATAACTCCCAAATACTACTTCTGGGACTCGAACCCAGACTCCATTATTGGAAGCAGATCTTAAGTCTGCTGCGCCTGCCAATTACGCCAAAGTAGCAAAAAATGTCCGGTACGGGATTTGAACCCATGTTACCGCCTTGAAAGGGCAGTGTCCTATACCGCTAGACTAACCGGACATATTCATCAGGGAAGCAGAGGTGCTGCCCCTCTTTTTATTTTATTACTTACTAAAACACAATTATCCGCGGCTCGTGTTCTTTCAGACCTATTCAAAAAATGCCGCATTTCTATCATAAGTAGCCTCGTATTGGCACTTCCCATATATTTAAGCTGGAAAAGCAGGAGTTGAACCTACATTTGATTCGCGAGATCATGTTTTGCCAGTTAAACTATTTTCCAATATTTTTTATTTATGCTGAGATTACACATAAATATAGAAGCTCTTTCGAAACATTATGGTTTCTTTTCTTATCCACTATACGCCGCTTCGCGCACATATAGTAAGCTTCAACAACCGCCTTGTTTAAGAGTGGCACTTCTCTTTAGCCGCATAACTACTCTGTTGTCATCATTCCATTGACGCTGCCGCGCCACAAAGTTCCGCTAAGAACACTGTGCAGAATCGGACAAACATATCAGAGTCTTGCGAGACTCATCAATGACCATATTGCATAAAATATACTATGGTATTAGGCTGCTTTCGTTATGCAGAGGTGTAGACTTTCGCTGTAGAATATAATATCAAATATCACACTTGTAGTTTCTATTAAATCCTTTGAAAATTCAATAAGTATAAGTAATTATTTATTATCTGAAAAGTCTTCTCTACTGAAGATGTGCTACACCAGACGCTCCGATCCCTTTTGAGGATAAGAATACATCACACCTTCATATCGTTCGGTTATTATCCCTACTAAATGTCCATACAAGCTAATTTGGTATATACCAATTCACTTATACAAATGGCTATCACCTTTGCTTAATAAATGCTCAGATTGAATAACCTCCTGATTCACCATCATATCTTCACAGTTTGCATGAACTATCCAGTTTGCGGCCGGAAAGTGTTCCTCAGCAGTCGCCCTTGGACCACCTTATCGTTCCCTGTTTCATGATACTATTTCCGCATAGGATTTAATCTTTTCACTTACCTATACGAAACGAGACCTTTTGAGTCTCTGGCATGTCAGTTTTGCTTAGATTGACTGCAATATAATTGCTTATACCGCAGCGACAGTGTGTAAATCTGCCTTTATACGCCTCACAGCGCACTATCGGAGCCAAGCCTCCATAATGTAATTAATTAAACAGAAAGGATTAGCATATACATTTGTATATACCAAATAGCGGGAGATGGATTCGAACCATCGTCTCTAGGGTATGAACCTAGCAAGGATCCACTCCTCTATCCCGCAGTTGGAATGACACGATTTGAACGTGCGATGTCCTGGTCCCAAACCAGGCGGATTGCCAAACTATCCTACATTCCAATATAGAGCCTGTATTTCTACAGGCTCAAAGTATTATTTACGCATTAACAGCGTCTTTAATTGCCTTACCAAATTTGCATTTTACTGCGTTCTTTGCATCGACCTCAACAGATTCACCTGTTCTTGGGTTACGTGCAATACGTGCATCTTTATGTACAACAGAAAGAGTAACACCATCCATCAGTTTTACCTCGTCGCCTTCAACCAGCGCACCATATGTTACGTCCTGCACAGCTTCCATAATTACTTTAATATCTTTCTGTGTATTATTTGTTGCTTCTGCAACAGCCTTAATTAATTCAACTTTATTCATTGTTAGTTCTCCTTTTTCTCATAAAAATAATAGTTATATAAAGCAAAAGCAGTGTACCGACCAGCACACTGCCTTGAATTATCAATATTTAATTTTCAATTATTCGCTAAAAATGTTTGATGCAATTTCAGCTCCAAGATCGTCTAAAGTACAGAAGGAATTGATATATGATACCATTTCATTACCGTCTTTATCTTCGCGCTTGATTTCAATCCCTTTACATTCAGGATTTTTACAAGCCATAACATTACCATGTATATATGTCATTGGGGCACCACATGCTTTACATTTATGTTTACTAAGAAATCTTTCCTGCTGCTCTTTTAATTTCTTCTTATCAGAAGTTTTCTTTGTTACAGGTTTCATTCCCCATGCAGTTCTCATTTCTTCAAGTGATGTAAAGTGTTCTGTTGTCCCTTTGGACATTCTATAATTACTCATGATCTTTCTCCTTATGGTCAAATATATTTGATTTTTATTAGCCGTGTATTCTATGCCCACGGCAGGCTACTACATAAAAAAATAATTCGAATTCCATATTTAAACACGCATTGGAGACAGCGCGGAGAGTTTCGCTTTTCTTCAAACAGCTGTCTGCATACATGTACCAACATCCTGCGCAAAATATCGGCCTGAAGATGCAACGAAGCGAAAAGTTATTCCCCTCATATACCACACGAATTTATATTTACAATTTTTGTTACTTTTAAAGGGTTTTAGGCTGATTTTTTTTCAGATATTCTGCAATTTTTGGCGAAATTTTGCAAGAAAGCCTCACTATCCATTCTGTATAATAAATTAAGAAGATTTCTTGTATAGCGCGAATAATCCTTTTTTCTTCCCCTATTACTTGTATTAAGAGCGATTTCTATTAATCTGCTCATTGTTTTTGGATTTTTAATTTTAATTTTTCTTAATTCCACTAAAATCTGATCGAATCTCTCGGTATATGCAAGAATTTCATCATCAGACATATTATCTTTACTTAAAAGCTCAAGTTCTTTTGCATATCCTAAAATTTTTTCCATTTGCCTAGCGTTTGCTTTGCCTTTTACTTTTATTACAAGATCTTCAGTAGGAATAGTATTAGTAGAATGTATCGGCTTGATATCATCCATAACAATCTGTAAACTATTCATCGGACATATATAATAGGAAGAAATTCTTCCAGATAACTTTTCTTTCTGCTGATCAATCAATTCTCTTTCCACCTCTTTACCGTTCTTTGTATATTGAATCTTACGCGTATATCTCATGAATTCTGGAAAATCTCGACGCACCTGTTTCTTATTACCAAGTTCGTCCTCAACTTCCTCTAACTGCTGCATACAAGGAAGTTTTTTAATACGCTTTATTTCTTCTATAGCATCCACTTCATATTCACGTTTACATCCGTCAATAATAACCTGAGCCAGTACCGAAAGAATAACAAAGTTGTCATATAATTCACGACTTGGATTAGTCCAATAATAAGTCATTGCAAGCTGTGCGAGATTACTGGATTCTCCAATACCAATACGTGATTTGGCGAATTTGTTATCCATACGAGCGTATTCTCTCATTGTATTCTTATATGTAAGACCACTTTCTTTAAGCTTATTAACAATAGTGGGATACTGTTCATATGCGGCCTTAGCACTTTTAACCATCACTTCATTATTTGTCACAAAAAAGAAATCTGAATCAAAGTCGCAGCCATTGGCACGATCCTGAATATCTGTATGAATACAATTTACTGCCATAATGTTATTACTGAATACAAAATATCGCTGCATTTCGTCACTATATGTGTTATGTAAGTAACAGATGTTATTTGGACTGTTATGTGGATTTCTGATTCCACACAAATATTCACCGTCCTGAAAACGTTTTGTATAGCACTGAATAGTTCCTGGCTCTACATTAATCGTAGGATCTGTTTCCGGATCTTCTCCGACTGACTTAAGTAGGAGAGCATAAGGATTGCCAAATATTGTAAGATTATCTCCGTCAATAGTGATTTTTCCAGTTCGTAATCGATTTACATATGCTCGTATAATTTGTCTTTTTTCATACCTAAACCATGTACTATTACCAAAATCCTTATTCCAATCATATAAATCTGCCAACATTTCATAATGATTAATTATCGTAGCATTCTTCCTAAGATACTGTACATAAAGATTATTATCATCTTTCATCCCCTCTACATAATCCACACTGGTTTTTGCCAATTTACGCACATCATCAGTAGAGCAAGGAGATGGAATATCTATATTATAGGAAGGAAGAGTATTAACCATCTGATAACTCATCTGCTGCACACCGCCTAATTTACTTGGATGATCGGTTTTTACTATCCCCCAGTAAGATCCATCGGCATTTACGCGATCACACCAATATTTATAAGCTTCAGCAGGAGTATTACCCATTAAATTCATGAATTTCTTCCATTTAACAGCATTATCAGTTGTAATCATGCGAATATCCTTAAGTTTATGCCAAACTCCAAACATGTCCTGTACTGTATAAGTTTCATAGTCATGTCCAGTTTTTTCACACCAATCCTTAAAAAATAATTGAATATGAGTACGAATTCCGCATGCCTTAAAGAAATGCTGCCTTAAAAGAGCCATACCATTAACCCATTCCGGTAAAATATCAGACTCAATCAGCATTTCACCATCCCAGAGAGTATTTTTAACCTCTGTTTCTTCATCATGCACGACACATTTCTTTTTAGTAACATTAACGCGCTTATACCGCTTGGTGTATTTCGGAGTAACACCGTCTTTTAAAAATTTTCCTTCAGCAATAGCTCTTTGCTTTGCAATTTCTGTAGCAGTTTCATCCAGAACTTTTTCCTGAACTACATAATCCTCAGCTTTTACGATCTTGGCTATTGTCTTGTAGAAACTATCCGTATCTTTAATAATAAGAATGGCTTCTACAGGACAATAGAACTTTCCAACTATTGTACTGGTTGTAAGAGGAGCATATGCCGACATCTCTACAATCTTAGCATTTTCCATCGGCATTTTCTTTCCAAGACCCATCGTCAGCCAGTTATATGCTTTTTTATAAAGCTTTGAGTTAATAAACATCACCTGTCCGACTTTTGCCTTAGAAGAGTTGCGGTATAGCATTTTATAATTAATAACAGTCTTTTTTTCACCTTCTTTCTTTGTATATGAAGAAATGTATTCAACATTTACACCGTTTTCATAGAATATTTCCCGGATTTCATCTTTGGAACATTTCATATAATTGTCTTTATTATCAATCACATTTCGAAATATTGCTCTAATACGTTCCTTGGATTCCTCAGATAAAGATTTATCATGTTCAAATGGTCCAAACTGCTTTAGCAAGTGATCCATTTCTTCTTCATAACTACGACTTCCAAAATCAAAATCAAGACAAATAATGTCTCGTGTACTGGTATCATTCCAAACATTAAGTCCATTCTGTATAATATAATCACTGAATAGACTGTTACTGAACATTGCTTCAGTATAATCGTACCGGTTCCTGACTCCCTGGTTATATCCAAAGAGTGTCCCGGCTTTTATATTTTTTATTTTTAATCCAAATTCAGACAAATAGTATACCTCCTTTAAATAGCAGTAAGGTTAAGATTCCGCATATTATCAAATCTATGTATGAGCTCTCCAGACTGACTATATATACCTACACTTGTAAGCCCATCAATTCTTGAATCTACATGAGTAACAGTATGATATGCTTTCTTACGTTTGTTCTTTTTATGAATTTTATTATATTGTCTTCTCAGTTCATCATATTCTTGCTGCAACTTCGTTTTCATCATATAATTTTTACAATTTAATATAGCTTTCTTTATATTTGAGATCTGACGTTTCAGCAAGGTTTCATCTTCATTCATTGTTTTTTTATATTGCTTATTGTATCGTTCCGTATAATAATTCCTTAGAGCAGGAGAGAATAACTTCATGAGATCTGCCCACTTTATCAGTTCAATTTCTTCAATACTCGCAGATTTAGCATAATCTATAATATCCTTGACAAATTCTAAAGTAAGAATGAATGTTTCATATTTTAAAGTACTTTTAAACATACGAAATTCAATAGTATCCTTATGCTGTAAATTCAATGCAGCACGTTTACCGTGATCTTTATACTTTCCATATAACTCAACGAGTGAATTTTCTTCTTTTTTACTACCGACAAACTCACTGTATTCATTGTCTCGCCTTGCAATCACGCAAATTTCATCATTGAATTTCTCAAGAATATACAGAATCTTAGATATAACTAACTCTTGCGATATCCTTGATTTTCCTAAATAATTACGATTCGCATGAATATGTAAGCCTGCAGTTTCACAATCATGACCTTTATATCCTTCTTTATCAAGATATTCGAACATTTCATGGTAGTTCATTTTGTTCTTATGAAATTCCAAACTGCATGGCATAGTGTCAAATTCAATCTGTACAGTGCTATCATGCGTACTGTAAATAAGATTTTCTTCATCACTATCAGACCCATTCATAATCTGAATACATTTTTTTACTGTGGAATTTTTATCATTATCAGAAGAGATATTATTATTTCCACCTACTTCAATCTCTGCTCCGAGCAGGAGAGTAGTATCTTCTGATTCTCCAGGCATAAAATGTTTTATGTATTTTGGGACATAATTAAATTGATGAATGTAAGTTTTGGATCGGCTTGAGACAAAACTACGAAAGTATCCTCTCTCAAATTCATAACTATTAGAAGATGCCCTTACATTATCTATGAATCTATTAAAATTGTTAATATTGTTAATATTAAGTTCCTCTTCAAAAGTAGATGTTACTTCAGACCTACGACCTCTTTGCGTGGTGGATGGTACAAAACTTTGGTGAAAAGACACAACATCAATTATAATCCCATTGCAGTCGCATACACATGCTTTATTACAAGTAGTATCGTATAAAATTCTGTCATGAATATAATTGCCATCTCTACTTTGTTCCGCCAATACACTATTAAGTAATTCAAAATCATTCCGGCCATATTCATGTCTATTAATATTTTCGAGTTTTGTTATTATTTGACGTCTACATGAGTCTGTATTACATTCATTATAGATACTGCTATGTAATTTTAATGCATCATTAATAATTTCAGCGTAATCATGAGGAAGATAATATGTATTACATTCATTATCAACAATATAACAGGCATCACCTCTATATCCTAAATGAGTATAAGTAATAATTTTCTCATTTACTGAATATGGATAATGTAAATTTAAATCGAATGTTTGCCATCTATTTTTAAATCTTATGATTGGTAAATAATTCATATTTTTAATAGGTAAGAGCACCGGCAGGCACTCTTACCATTCCCTCCTTATCTTAAAGTACACGTTTCCAGTATTCTTCATCTTCATATTCTTCATCAGTCATACGTAATAAATGCATTTCCTGCATAAGCTGTGTAAAATCAGATTCGAAAAGTTTTACTGCCAGGTCATATAATTCATCAAGCATATTAAGTACGTTGTCAATAAAATCAAGAATAGAAGAGCATTTTCTATGTCCTGGTTCTGCATTGTAATTTTTCATTCGGATTTTAACATTTTTATGATAAATCTCATCAAATCTTGCATATAAGTAAGACCATCGACTTTGGGCCAGCTCTGGTGATCTTCGTCTCATTACTCTGTTCAGCATCATACGTTTTGTTGGAGCCGGTACATTTCTGGAGATAGCATTAATGACATCCTGTTTTTCGGCTATTGTCTGAGTTAATCTGCCACAACGATTATTTAAATGTACAATTTCTTTTTCCCTCTCTTCAATAATCTTCTGAGCTGCGATAAGACCACGAGCCACGATCTCGGCTGGTGTCATATTTTCCTGATTACGGATATAAGCACCGTTCTTGCGGATAGAGGGGAGTACTTCTGAAGTAACCCAGTGTTTGAACTCTTTTGCTGATGGAAGCTTGCTACTGAGGATGAGGGAGTAGAGGCCGGATTCGTTGATAATGGTCATTTGCTGTGTTCTTCCCATTGAATCGGTGACGCCCCGTTTCAGGGCGTCATCTTTATCTACATGTTTATCAAGTGCATTTCTTTCTTTTGCATATCCTAACGCAGCAGCTACATCCTTCCCTACGAACCAAGGCTCCCCATCAATCTCAACAGTTCTCAGCTCACCAAACTCTGGATGAACAAGATTCTTGAAAACTGTCATCTCTGGGGCAGCAGTGGTGGTAGTAGAAGAAGATGTAGAAGAGTTGTTTTTGTTCTGCATATAATCAAAGAGTGAAATCTGCTTATTATCATCCACCGGAGTATTCATTCCTGGGATAGGATCCATTCCAAGTGCTGTTCTCATTGTTGGGTCTGTGAGAATTTCTTCTGGTACGTCTTCAAATTTGGATTCTGGTTTTGTGTTTGTTGTATAAGTGTTCATTTTGTTTGTCTCCTTTATTGTTTAATTAAATTTGTTATCATCATTTTGATCATATTTAATTTCTTCATCATCATATTCATCAGTATCAGATGCAGCACATAAAGCCCAACATCCAATACCGGTTAATACAAATAAAAGAATACATATAAGTATTACCATGATTTATCCCCCTATTGTGGTATATTACATATTGAAATTTCTTTTTCTCCTATAATATGGAAGAAATCCGGTTCATTATGTGTTTCTTTCAGCCAGGTTTTAACTACCCCCGTTAGGCGTTCAGAAAGATCATTGAGTTGTTCAGTAGTATAAGCTGTTCTACTATCTAACCAGTCATCTACAAGATCACCAACGTTTGCCTCTGCTTCCTCCCAGACAACCTCAAGAACTCTTTCTGCATCAACAGAGATTTCATATAGTCTAAGTTCCTGAATTGTAATTGATTTGATTTTTATATTTTCTTCTGCAAAGTAGTCTTGAGCATCTGCAATGCATTCTTCTATGGAGTCAAATGCTGTAGCAGAAGTGTAATCACTGTCACGTTCTAACTGCCAAGCATATTTTTTATCTTTATTTTCTTTGCTCTGCATAATTTAATTATTTCCGTCCTTTCGAGAAGTAGTGTTGTTTGGATCATCCGGATACAGATATCTTTCTATATAATCGCGACCTTCACCTATGAATCGTGGAATATCGAAGTCATGAGACCATGTATCTGCTGTAATTTGTTTACCATTTAATAAGAAAGAACTATGAGCAGATCTGATGATACAGGTACCGCGCTGTTTGTAAATTTTAAGTTTGTTCCAGTCAATATCTTTTTGCTGAATAAGCATGTCTATGATTTCTTGATTACATTTACCATTTAGTTCGGTCTGAGAAAAATGTGCTTGACCAACCATTTGAATAGAGTTACGAATTGCATCCTGCTGTCTCCAGTTAAAGTAGTTTGTGACTTCTTCTCGTGGGAGATTGAATACGCATGCAGCAAATTCTGCTCCTTTGAGTAATGCACGATCATAGCTGTGGTTTGGAGAATAATATCTTCTGCCGATAATTTTTACTAATTCTTTAAATTTTTGATTGAAATAATTAGTGGCCATAGATGCTGCTATAGAAGCAAGTTTCTGGACCCGGTTATCAAACCATGGTGATGTTTCAAGTTTCTCATAATCAATAAGAAGAAGATTAATTTCATCTGATTGAGTATAAGCCAGGACACAGCCCTGGATATTTCTACAGAGGTATTCTGCAGTATAGCGCATAGCAGCCATAAGTACCTGATCAAATGGTTTTTTGAACCCCCTGGTAAAAGTATGGAATGCACGACCATCGATTTGGATGATCACTGGGGTGCGAGGGATTAGATGAGCATCTGTAATTGATTTGTAGGATCTCATTCTGAGATCGTATTCTGTTTGATGTGACATTTTGGTTTGTCCTCCTGTTATTGCTAAGGTTTACGAGTTATTGATGTGTTATTTAATGTTATTGAATGATCAAAACAAGTTATGGATATTTGGATTTTGTAGATTTTCTTTACATACTGAGTTAATTTAGCTTGTTTTGATAATGAGATAATAGCACAGGAAGATGGATTTGTCAAGAAAAGAAGTTAAATTAACTGAAATATTTGAGATTATGCGTTTGAAAATATGGACGGTAGATAGGGTTTGGAGGGTAGTGTGAGGTGAGATTTGAGGAGTGTGGAACAATATGGGCGGTGATTATAGGAGTTTGGCGATGTGGGGAGCGTTACATTTTAATAGGAAGAGAGGGCGTATTTTTCAAGCCAGTGTAGAAGTTAACCGGCTTAGGTCTTTCTGGGTAATTTTAGCCCATTTTGGCGTTAAAAGTACCCCCTTTTTGAGTAATTCCAATTACTGCTAATTTTATGCATAATATAGCTAATTTTATGCATATATACATGTTTTATGCACGAATTATGTATTTATATGAATAAATATTCTATAACTTTTTTTATACATTTTCATTTTTAGACAAATGATTTTGGTATTATATAGTTGTCCGAAGGGACGGTAAACACTTGAGCGGTTCAATTGAATATCGCGAACATGCAAATACATGTGATATGTCCAATGCCCATGTGGGGCGCATATCATAAGTAAAAGCATTTTCAAAGTATTCCGTAGTATCGCAATTAGGACGCTGATTTTTCAGCAGTCCATCCCCCTTTATCATACAGGGCTAAAGTGTGGTTCGTGACAGTCGCTGTCAAGAAATGAAAATGCGACAGGGAATAACAACCCTATATCAATGTTACCATTTGTCGAAAAGGCGTTCCCATGGAAATTTCTATGTGAATGCTGTATGTTCAATCTTAAGTGATGGACGGACGGACGGCTTGCGCTAACATAGGCAAGAAAAAAGTTTTGAAAGTCGCTGAAAAGCATGGTAGGCAATAACCCTAACAAGGGGGCGCGGAAAAGCGTTAAGGTACCGTAGGTGGGCGGTATAGTCGGCAGTAGCTGACACGGACTTGCAACTCGATAACAAAAGCTCATAGGGCACAACTCACATATAGGTGAATGTTTCTAAACAACGTTACAATTTCAATCAGGCGTCTTGTTTAGAGTTACTGCCTATGGCAGTATTGTACATGTTTACGACAAGTGCAACTTTCACCGTGTTTTGTCTCTTGATGTGGCACACGCAACAGTGTGTAGAACGTTGGTAAGACACGTTTATACAAGTACATATTAGTGTCGGGATATAGTAACCATAGCTGAGATAAAGCATGGCGAATAACTGACAGCTAAAATCTTAGAATAAAAGAGGTATATAATTATGACAAAAACATTCGATAGTACACGTATTCAGGTCAAAGCAGTTAACGTTATTCCGGAAAAAGCGACAGAAGTTTATAACCATGTTCGTTTTCTGGTATATCAGTCTTTACGCGACAGCGCAAAAAAGACTTATGATACATATACAAAAATCCTTGAAGAAACAACGTTAAAAGACGCTGACTTTGAGACAGTGACACGAGAAGAACTGTATAGCGTACACGACGAAAAATTTGATATTAACAAATTTCTCGACGCACGTACAAATTTAATTGACGCACGTAGCGAACTTGCCGCCCTTAACGGTAAAGGCGTTAATATTGAAACTTTCAACGCTTTATTAGAAATTGACAGAACATTCTTGATGCTTCAGGCACATACTTGTATTTCGTCGATTAAACTTGATGAAAAATGCCTGATTGACGGTAAAGATGAAAATGGCAATGATAAAATGTGCGATTTTTCAACCCTTATCACGGCATACTATAAAAAAGGTACGGGGGTGACAGCATTTAAGAAAATGCTTACAAGTATTTTCCATAGAATGTTTTCAGAATCTGGTGTTATGTTCTATGGCGTAAACGTCAAAAAATCTGATATTTCAGAGGAATGCGTTCGTCACTTCATTGCAAGTTTTGGCGGTACAGCTTCCAGAAATAGCCACAAAGATGGCGATACAACCGTATGGGATAACTACACCTATCAGGTGAAAAACGATAAACAAAAGGTACTTTCTTCACTGACAGACCTTTTTGCGGTCATCTTCGACAGTGGAAAAATCGCAGTCAATAAACCAGAAGAAACACCGGAAACACCAAAAACAGAGGAAAAAGAGTCCTAACAAGGACTCTTTTTTAGTGCAATAAAAATAATATGCCTATATCATAGTACAAAATGTATCAGGCGGAAAGAGGTATAAAATGGGTAAAAAAGGTATAAAACAATATACTCGTATTGCGTCAAAATACGGGACTAAATTCGAAGGTTACAACTTGCCAGTCGGCGCAATTTACGGACGTGTTTTGATTCCGTATGAAGAAGGTACAGAATATATCTTTTTTATCTGTACTCAACCTAAAAATATTCGCAAGGATACTATGCCAATTTATGTTTTAAAACCGTCATGGGTAAGCAACAGATGGCGCGAAATGCTCATAGGACGTGAACATCCGGCATTTACCGCAGTCGCAAATATTTGTCACGAAATAGGCGGAATACCTAAAATCAAGACATTTCAAGACCCAAAAGTAGCCGAAAAACGCGCCGAAAAAGCCATTGACAGAGCTTATAAACAGGTTTCACGTCAATATGGTTTACGTCCAGTTCCGTGTAATGGTATTCGTATTAAGCCTGAATACGATGGTTATATAACACCACAGCAGGCACGTATTCCATGGGATGAACTGATACACGATGAAGAACAAGTATCATATAACAATGATATTATTTGTCCTGAATCTATATCTTTTAGACCTTTTGAAGGATACACTGACACCTACGAAGCACGTCGCAGAGATGGCATGAAGGTCAACCAGATTAAGTGCCGTCCTGAGAAAGTTGAAAAACGTGCTACAATTACAGTAAAAATTAATGGTAAAATCATTGATTAATCATACAATTCCACCTATAATGAGAGGAGATGATGTCGTGGAGGTGAACTAATATGATAATTGATACTAAACAATATAATTTTTCAGAGTGGGATTCCAAACGTCGCGAGCGCGCGTTACATATTATGGATGAACATGTGAAAAAATACTGTCAACCGTCAACCTATGATTATTGGTCTTGGCATTCCGTCGGCAGTGAGGGTAAAAAACCAGAACAAATAGCTTCTGAATATAAAGAATATTCAGAAGATGAGAGTAAATTTATACAAGCTCTTTGGGCATTTTACATCTCAATGACTGCTAAAGATGAATATGCATGGTCCAGTGACATAGCAAAAGCGTTTACAAAATAATAAAGCTTCTAAAAAGGAGAGCGTAAGCTCTCTTTTTTAGTACACAAAAATCAGAAAGGCAAATAAATGTTATCACGCATAATATCAAACCCACAACCACATCCTAAGTACCAGATCTGTCTCATCACACCAGCGGGCAGATCCGGTACAATCTTACGTCACTTGTACACATCACCACGTACAGGTGCGACATATTTCAGTCGCCATCATGCTAATAACTACACACATGAACAGGCGACAGCAGTATTACAAAATCTGCCGTATCCAGACGCGTTCATCCAGTCTGAATACGACTGTCATTACCGTGAGACAGACGAACGCGGTAACATCAAAGATTACATGTGTGCATAACAGCACATAAGTAATAAGTAACTAATTAACCATTAAACTTGCTATCCCTTATTCCTGTGAGGAGCAGACTTTTTCCTATCGGAAATTGCAAGGTCGAACCTTGATAAGGGATTTTTCTATGCTCTTCTATAATGCCCATGAAGAGTATAGATTTTAACAACGGAAACAAAATATAAGGTTATGCCTAAACCAAAAGGCAAAGAAGGAGAAAATCATGACAACAACAAAAATTAATTCAGCACTTAACACAGCAAAAGAAATTATCAACGCACTTATGAACTCAGAAGAAATCTTCTATGACCGCACAGAGGGTAATGAGTTATCCGGACGCTTTAATGTTCAGATGACATTTGCAGAAGCAATCTGCTATCGTCCACAGTACACAGTGCGCAAGCTGCGCAACCTTGTTCTTAACAGACATGGTTCATTGTCAATTCGTACCAGAATTGCACTGGCAGCAGTATTATCTCAGTGTGAATTCGACACACATGAGGACGCACTTATTCCGGTGCTGTTTACCAGGAATAAAGAACTTATCCCAATCTACAAACAGTTCGAGAAGAACCGGGGTAAGTTCAATTTTGAAGTATCCTTCATACAGGATACTGATAATTACGAAGATTTAGCTCCTCGGTATAACATCAACTTCATGTCCGGTGAGTGGACAGATATCTATGTAAGTGGAGTCACTTGTGATGATGAGGAGGTAAGATAACATGAAAAAATCAAAGAAATATTTTACGGAAGAAAGAGTCGATGAAATTTTCGACGTAATGTTTGATTTAGCCATGGGATTAGGACCAGTGCTCATGGTAGTAATCCCAATAATTTATGACGCTTTCTTTAAATAAATATAAGGTTATGCTTTATCCTTAAAAGCACCGGAGGAAATCATATGAAATCAGAAACAATCAAATTATTCAATCAATTCGTATCCCGTAACTTCTTTGGTTATAGTGCACACACACTGTATCAAGAACTCTGCTATTCATATCCGGCAGAAGTAGCATCCCAGTGGATATACGTCAATATCTGGCATGCATTTACCGGTCAGGACATACCTGAAGATATTGATATAGCTCGTCATGTGGCTTGCATTATCATTGGTGATCCGAACTTTGAAATCCGAGCACTTGATGCTCGTGATTACATTGATTACTGCATGGCTACTCATGAATATGAGCGCCTTGCAGTTCTTGCAAATGATGCACTTGACTTGTATCTCAAGGGCGTAATCAGTCTGCATGAATTTAAGCTAATCATTGCAGCTAATAAAAACTAATTAAATTATCTACCGGTCTATATAATTTTCCTTGACTGGCGGATTTGAAAAACGGAAACAAATTGAGAATTGATTTTTCTGGACGGGATACCCCCATGTACAGGGAAATTGATTCTAATATACAGGGAAATAAAAATAAATCAGCTGTCCTATCGGCATACGGGGAGAATGGAGAATAGCCATGACAACAACAACTAATAATTTCAACTTCGTAACATTCTCAAATAACGTAACAGTAGTGAATACCACTCCACATCCTGTAACAATACAGGATGTAAACGGAAATCTTATTTCGGTGCCGACTAGCGTGTTGATTAACGCTAAGGCAATTGAAAAACAGGTATCACCTCTGTTTGTAAAAACAGAGTTTGTAGGCACTGATGAAGGAAGGGAAATCATTTCTTCCATCAAAGAGTCTTTCAACCAGAACGCTGTGGCCGGGGAGACTTTAGTAATCATTGGTAGCATTATTGCTGCTCAGGCATATCCGGGAGAAGTATTTGGACTCACTCCAGTCCCAGGTTACGAAAGAGTGGTACCAGATAACAAGAGAATGCGTTGTGACAAGTTCACAACTTTCGCGTAAGTGAGGGAAATAGCCATGACTAAAACAACAAAAACTATCGTTACTGCAATCGTAGTAACAACAACATTATTCTCAAGCTGTACTCCGGTATCAGCAAGAGAAATCACTTCCGTTAATCGTACAGAAACCGGAACTCTTTATGGTTTCAGTAATGGAACCGGATATTATACAGATGAGATTGAGGGAATCAGCACCCTTGATAATCTTTACCCTCTGACTGGGATTGTAACAGATATTCAGTCTGGAGAGAATCCGGAAGTGGATCTTGTAACAATCACCTGCTCCAACGGAAATATGTTCTCATGGTATGCAGATGCCGGAGATTATGAAATCAATGACCTTGCGTCCTGTATCATGGATTCCAAGGGAACTAAATATGTAACTGATGACGAAGTGTTGCTGGCCCATTATGCAGGTGGATTAAAACACTTCGAACAGTATGCAAATTAAATTGAACACATAAAGGAGAAAATAAATGACAAGAACAGAATATAATCAGCGTGTGATTACACGCAAAAAACGATCAATCCTTATTAAAGGCAGCTTAGGAATAGCTGCTTTTTTAATGTTCGCAAGTATTGTCGGACATATTGATTCTGACGTATATGCCGGAATCCATTCCGTCAAAGGAACTGTTTCCGCATCAGGAAACTACATCCTTGATGAGAATGGAAAAGCATATGATGTATCCGGATTCCAGAGCGGATCCGAAGTAACAGTAAAACTTGATAAACAGGGAAATATCCTGTCTGTTGTAAGTAAATAAGTGAGGTGGTGAATCACATGGAACGCAACTATAAACTCCGGATCTATTACAAGTCCGGCTTCCAGAAGGGAAACTTAAAAAGAGAAGAGTTCTTTTCAACTAAAGAATCCATGCAGCAGAGATACAGAGAACTCTTCAAACCAAAAGAATATGCTTTGAATCCTACAGCATGGGAAAAAGTAAATGAAGAATGGCTGAGAATGTTCAACATGTCGGCCGCATAAGAATGGAGAAAAATATGATACCAAAACAAAAGAAATTAGATGCACTTAATGCCGACATCAGAGGAATGGTGAAAGCAATCAAAGACTTCAAGGCAAAAAGAAAGGCCGCCATTGAAGCAAATGATTATGAGACAGCAGAGCAGATGTGGAGCAATGAAAAAGTAATGACGCAGAATCTAGCTGAAGCAAACTACCAGAAGATTAGGCTGTACTATTCCAAGGCAGATGCAATCTATGAAGATAAAATTATTGCAATCTGCAGCCTGCCAGGACTTATTGGCATGAAGGAAGCAAATCTCATTGAGTGTTGTGCAAATATCAACGGTCGCAAGCTCTATGCAATTTAATTAAACAGAAACGAGGTGTATACAATGACAAAAGGAAACGGAAGCATTGGTTCCATTACAACTATGGGAAATCTTCCTTTATATGGATGTGTAAACCCATGTAGAAAAATTAATACAACATACAAATCTCGAATTAATTGGAAGATGGAAATTAGAACCTTAATGAGAGATTTTAGTTTTCCAAAAGATATAATAGAATCTGTTATTCGGACAACGGAAGTCGAATGTCCACATGAAAATGCAGACATAAAGTACGATCATGCCTGGAGAAAATTCTGGACATTGATCAGTTAAAAAAACTAAATAAAAATTAAATTAAACAAAAGAAAGAGGTAGAAAACAATGTTAAACTATAACGAAATTGAAAGAGCACTTACAAACGGAGCAACAGAAAGCAAAGTAATTACTAAACTTTTCAAAGACCAGACAGCATACAACACGGTGATGAGTAACTGTCAGCGAATTGGCGGAAAAAGATTTTGCTGTATTCCGCTTGAATTGTTAGAAATCGACGAAGATTATCAGAGAGTATACTGTATCAACATAGAAAAAGTATATTCTTTGGTACGTAAATGGAATTTCAATAAATGTGAGCCAGTATTGGTATCACCACATCCAGAAACTGCAACATTTGCAGTGATCGATGGATCACACCGTATGCTTGCTGCCGGAATCAGGAAAGAAAAATATCTTCTTGCGGTACTTACTGAAGGATTGTCAGAAGATCCTGCTGAAAGGAAAATTGAAGAGGCAGAATTATTCTCAGAACAGGGAGAAGATGTTGATCATCTGAGTCCTTCCCATAAACACAGAGCTTATGTAACTAGAGGGATTAAGAAATACTGTGTATTGGATAACTGTATTAAGGAAAGGAGACTATTATTAAATATCCATGAATTAAAGAATCTTTCAAAGGAAAAGCAGGATTCCTTAAAAGCAGCTGATTATAGAGTATTAAGTGGATATTCAGCAGCATTGCAGGCTGCATCACTTGTTAATGGAGAAGAAATTCTCAATAATGTATTTAATATCATTGAAGATGCAGGTTGGCATACAGCTACTAATGGATATGGAGCCAATGTTATCTGGCCGGTTAAAAGTGTTTTAAACCTGCATGACAATGATCCACAGGTTGTCAAGGCAATTGTATCTTTATTCCGTCCAATTGAACCAGATACATTCTTTGCCAAAGCACATGCAAAATATCCTGGTCGCAAAGAAAAAGAACGTCTCACTATGTATCTGGAAGAAGAGGTCGCCAAGAGATTAGGAATCCAGCCATTATATACTGGCGGTGACTTAAGAAAAGTTACTTCTGCAATTAATAGTCACCGCCGGTATGGTGCGACCGGTACCGAAAACAAATAAAACAAATTAAATTATACAGAATATAGCACTTGCATTTTAGTACCGTAAGTGCTATACTCTGCTCAAAGGCAAACGAATGTTCGATATCATAATTCAGCTTCGGCATATGCGGCGTGAAATTTAGAGCCGCTCTCCTTCTAAATCGTAGCTGAATTATGCTATTGAGCATAAGAATAGGAGAGAAAGCAAATGAATAAAGCAGAAGCAAAAGCAACAACAATTACAATTCCAATGAAGGGAAGATATTTTCTTCATAAGAATGGAAGTATCATCCCAGTAACCGACCTGATTAATGCAATTTATCTCATGACCGGAGATGAGAAAATTAACGAATGGGATCCGGATCTTGAGTTCTATATTCGTACATTTTTTGGGAATATCGTAAGAGAAATGTCCCCAACAGAAATAACAGTACCAAATTTCTTGAAACATCACGAAAAAGTGAAAGCAATCAGATTGTATTATCACATGCACAACACAGAGTCTCAAAAATGTACATTGGTAGAAGCCAGAGATTATGTAGAACAGTTGAAAACAAAAATGAAAGAGAGAGGTGAACTGTAATGACAAAGATTAAAGAAGCAGTAGATAATCATAAAAATTACGAAAAATTCCATATGGAAACAATCGTTGCCCACAATGGAGTGCTGGTTGACATTGTAGTTTCTGCCTCATACGAAGAAACAAAATTCGATAAAATCATGGCAGACTGTAAGCGCCAGGAAGAAGAACGTAAGCGTGAACGACGTAGAGAAAAAATTAAATTAATCAATCTGTTTACAGGAAAAAGAGAAAAGAGGGAAATCGCATGATAACAAGTAATAAAATGCCGGAGCTGGCAGCTACAGATATTGTAAAGTTAAGAAATGGAAAAATTGGGATTGTGTTAGGAAATAAGAATTCTAATAACCATCTTGCCATTTATACTAACAATACTACATGTGTATCTTGTGAAGAATATTTAAGTAATTATGAGTCAAACAGACATAATAATGATCGCAACATTGACATTATCAAAGTATGGAAATCAAATTTTGAAAGGCAATGTGCTTTAATTGATGAATTCTATACAAAAAACAACGCTCCAACATACATGGATCCTGATTGGGAAGAACCAACTACAATGACTGTAAAAGAAATCGAAAAAATTATCGGTCATCCGTTCACGGTCATTGAGGAAGAGGTGGGCGAAGATGAATGAAACACTGTCATTCGCAGGATGGAGACCAGGCAATCCGGATCAAATCATCCCGTGGAAAGAGAAATTCGATGAAGAATATAGCGACGGAGGCCAGTTAACATTACTGTCAAAAGAAATCTATCAGGCAGAAGCAGATGAAGATATGCCGGCTTTCGAATATCGCTATATTATTAAAGCAATGGATCTGCAGGCGTTTGGATCAGATCAGAAAACAATTTGTTTCCGCTTATATATGTGTCCATTACCACAGTATTGGAAGCCAGAAGTATTAAAGGATCTTTCGGAAGATAACAGCGCAGACTGGTTCTTCGAAGATGCAGCAGATTCAGGTATTCTTCCGTATATAGGAGAAGAATATTTAGATTATTCAGATGATGATGTTTCGCCGGATGAGAACGGTAATAAATGGTATGATTACTTTTATCATATTACAGACTGGTCTAAAGCTAACGAAATGCTAAACATAATTACAACAGTTCTGTATCCGATGGACAGTACACGCGGTCACGGTCTTGACCAGGCATGGAACCAATTGGGAAACACTGGCTGGGATTTACTTGAATACATTCTGAATGGAAAAAATTGTGTTGACGCGGCATTATCAAGAATGCATAACTGCAATAATTAACTTTACAATACGAGAGAAGAATGATATATTGATTATAACAAGTTAAATTAACTATATGCAAGGAGAAAAATATAATGAAGACAAAAGCAGTCCGCAGCCAGAGAATCGCATGGCTGTTGAGGAAAGAGGGATTTAAAATTCTTGGCATCACGCCAAATAGAAGACGTCCAAATCTGGATGTTTATATATTTGAAGCAACACCGGAGTTATGCACAGCTCTTGATACACATATCCAAAATAAAGACAACAGAAGAGACAACTAATGAAAGCAAATCGGAGGAAAAATCATGAGTGAAAAAGAATTTGACCGAGGGAAATGTTTTACCTTCTTTGCTTCGTATAGAAAACAAGGCGAAAGAATAAAAGAAATTCTTGGGCCGGAGAAAGCTCTGGAATATTATGAGGCGGTCATAGACTATGGACTGTACGCCAAACCGATAGATAATAATCTCCTATTATATGTAGGAGATACCTTACTTGAAACGATCGACTCATCCCAAGAGAAGCGGTCACGAGCATTCGGTGAGAACATGACCGTCACTTTATCCATCTTGGAATTAAAGCGTGATCATCCAGAATATTCTCAGAATCAGATTGCGCAAGAGCTGAAGACGAGCAAAGGCAAAGTCAATAAAGTGCTTACAAAATACAGAGATGGCGGGTATGCAGATTTTGTTGACTTTAACTTGCTCATAAATGAAATTGAATATGATCCTACGGGGCAGGTGATATGGCCATCTGGTTCCGGTACTGGTACTAATTATAATACTAATAATAATTATAATAATAATAATAATAGTACCGACCGGTACCGTGACCACCAGCGTGACCGCTTGGATGGTCTGGTAGCCGGATCGCTCGTAGAGGTCGCTGGCGCTCCAAATGTCGTCGCTTCCGCTCCTAACTCCGCTGACGCTGCGCGCTTACGCTTGCCGGATGATCTGCCGGAAGATATTCGCAATATAAAATTCGAAGCGAGAATAGATGACAAATCTATGTTAGAGGTTATGGATCGTGATTATCGTGATTATTTAGATGATGGTTGGGAGACTCACGAGGATATTAGAGATAAGCTTATCGAGAAGTTTACTACCGGATTCTATTGTGGTGATAAGGATAAAGTAACTGCTTATGCAGAGTTCTTGATGGAACACTATAAAATTTAATTAAACAAACAGGAGGAAGATATGAAAGTATTTTTATTATGTAGTCTTAATGATGAAGATTACAGACGTCCATGCTTTGAATTCTTTAAGAGTCTTTCTGAAGCTCACCAATCTGTCATAGATTATATTGCGAATGATATTAAAGATGATAAATATGGTGCGGATAGAGAAATTAAATATGTTATGGATATAAGTTTTCCCAAAAATCGCAGAATGCGTATAGATTATTCTTATGGAAATGAACATTTCTTAGTATTTGAAGTCTTCGAAATTCAAGTATCTGATGGAGATTTTCTATGCATTTTTCATCATGCTTATGATGGCGTTGGTTTTTGCATTGAGAAAATTGGAACATTTGAAGAATGTAGAAACCAAATGTTAGATTCAGCAGCTCAGACGGCAAATGATTTTGATATAGATATAACAAATGATGATGTGTTTGAAGTAAATGAAGGTGATTCATGTGTAGATACCGGTGAAGAATGGCACATGTGTAATGTTGTTCAATTTAATTTAAATGATATTCAGGACGAGCAAGATAAACAGAAATATGATGAAAACGTATATCGTGACATGGAAGAAATATGTAGTCCTATATATCCCAACCCTGTTCATACAAAAACAGAAAAAATAACAGACGATTTCATCAAAGAAGTCGATAAAATGGAATCACATGAAGTATTTAAAGAGTTATGTGAATACCATGGAGTAACACCTGGGCTGGTAGAATATTTATATGAATCAGTGTACGGACGACCAAAAGAGAAAACGAAAGGATGTTATATAGAATAAGAAAGGAGAATAATATGAGTGCAACAGCTGATTTTGCTCGTGATTATAATATTGATGTATTTGAGGTAAATGAATATGATTCATGCATAGACACTGAAGATGAATGAAAAATGTATAATGTTGTTCAATTTAATAAAAGCGAAGCTTAAATGGAGATAATATCACATAAAAATAAGGAGAGATAAGTATGGGATTTTTAAATGTTAAAACAAGCTATTCAGTATACAAGAATTGTATGCTGCGTTTAGGAAAATATATGATGGATGAAAGTCTGGCTGTTGAGATTTACAACAGACAGGATGGAGAAATTGCAAGACTGACGACTTGCTTATGTGATCCTACATTACCGGAAGATATGGCATATGTAGACACAAATAATTGCCCTTGGGCGGTAGCTTTCCTTGAGGAAAATGGTTTGGCAGAGAAGACAGGGAGAACAAAAAGAAGTGGATATTGTGTTTATCCGGCAATGAGATTTAACAGAGAAAAAATAGCACAGTTTGAGGAAGAAGAAAATTAAGGAGGTAATAATATGAGTGCAACAGTACCTATATCTGTATGGAATAATGTACGGAAATATTTCAAAGAATCTCTGGATGACAGATATGATCTTCAGGATGTAATCCGTTATCAAAATCCAATGGATTCATACCTGTATATGGTAATTGCAAAACATAAGAATTATTCAGCAATTAAGGCATCTATAGGTGGTGGACCATGGGTTGTATGGACTACTTGGAACGAATCCACACAGTCATTAAATGGTGGCCATTATGATATCAAAACATATGAAGATGCTTTGTCAATCTGTGAAGCGAGAAGAAAATAAAGAAAAGTGAGGAAATAAAATGTCAGCATTAAATAATTATAAGGAAGTAAAACAGAAACTTGATGAAGTGAGAACAATTACGGGAGACTTGGAATTTAATACTGCCGTCACATTCTTAATGCAGATTGGTTGGAGTAACAAGAGAGACATTATCTCCTTATGCAATAAATATAATACCGAGCCGGAAGAGAATGTAAATAAAAAGGTTGCAAATGCAGCTTTAATGATTAGCAATATCGCACAGCCAATTGAAGTCCTTACATATGTAAAGCTTGAGTGCCCACTTTGGACTGAGGGAATTGAATCGAAACGTCTCAAGAAAATCGCAGAAGATGTAATCAACGCCGGATATAAATACTGCAAGGATCCACGAGTTGATACTTTTGAAGACTGGAAAGAGCTTCTGGAACAACAGTATGGAATTACGCATGAAGAGTTACAGAAAATTCTGTATCTGAACGAGAGAGGAGAAGTGTAAAATGACAGAAAAATATTATAACGAGATTAATGCAGCAGCGAAAATCCTTTGTGAATACTGCGAAAATGATGAATGCGAAAACTGTCAGGTAACGAGACTGACAGACGACGCTTATCTTGATGCCATAGAAGAAGGTATTATTGATGATTGTTGATCTGAATGAGAGAGGAGAGGTGTAATGAAAAAAGTTACGAATATTAAATGGGATACTGATGGAGATCAGAGCGTTTTTGATTATCTTCCGCAAGAAATTATGCTTCCAGAACAATTTTCAAAAGAAAATTATGTAGATGAAGATGGTCGTTTCGGAGAGGCTGAAAGGAATGCAATGTTAGATGATATTTCAGATTGGCTTTCTGACCAATATGGATTTTGCCACGATGGATTTGAGATTAAAGAATTATAAGTGAGGTGTTAAGAATGGCAGATTACAAAGAGAAAATCAAAAAACTTTTGGCGTTAAGTAAGAGTCCGAATGAACATGAGGCTCAGTCGGCTCTTGCAAAAGCGCAACGGCTTATGGCAGAACATAAAATCTCTATGGCAGAAGTCGAAGATAAAGAAAAAAGAAAGGCAAATGAACATTCAGCTGGAATTACTTATTCGACTAGAAGAGATCCCTGGGTACTGAGATTGTCTAAAGTTATTAGTAAGAATTACTGCTGTGAAAGTTTTTCTCGTAGAGAAAAAGGTAAACAAACGTATAAATTATATTTTTGTGGGTTAAATGAAGACGTTGAAATTTGTATGATTGCATTCAAATATGCAACTGATTGTATTCAATCAGAAATTAAAAAGAGAAAACAAAAAGGTAAGCTATTTAATTATACAAACGAACTGGTTACATCCATGTGTAATGGATATGCTTATGGTTTCATTAAAGGACTTGATGAAGCGTTTGAAGAACAAAAAAGAGCAGCCGCACAGTCAGAAGCAAATTGGGGCTTAGTGTTATCTACTCCTCCAGAAGTAAAGCAAAGAATGTCTGAGCTTGGATTAAAGACAACTACGTTCCGGTCTAAGCAAGCTGCAAAAGTATCAAAATCAGATTATGAAGCCGGTAAGAAGGACGGAAGAGATTTTGATATTACTAAAAGAGTGGCCGGTGAGTAAAGTAAATAAATAAAACAGAATAAAAATTTAATTAAACAAAGGAGATGTATATTATGATGGACAATACAATCGAAAGAAGAACAAATAATCTTACACAGGTAGAGACAATGTTTGATGCAAGAAGAACTCCATGGGACGGACTTGGCAAGAGAATTGCCGGGGCAGTTACATCAAGAGATGCAATCAGATTAGCAGGTCTGGACTGGAATGTAGTTCCAACAGATATTATTTCTGAAGCTACAGGATTAAAGATTCCTGGTTATAAGGCAAATGTAAGAGATATTGATAATAAAACGTTAGGTATTGTTACTGAGCGTTACAAAATTGTGCAGAATGAAGAGGCATTTTCATTTACGGATGCACTTCTTGGAGAAGGTGTACGATATGAAACTGCAGGTGCCCTTCAGAGCGGTAAGAAAGTGTGGATGCTTGCAAGACTGGAAGGCAGAATGATTACTGATGAAAAGATTGATCCGTTCTTAGTGTTTACGAACAGTCATGATGGAAAAGGATCAGTCAGAGTAGCTATCACACCGGTACGTGTATGGTGCCAAAATACACTCAATCTTGCCCTTAAAGAAGCTGAAAGACAGTGGGTATGCAAACATACCGGACGCATTGATGAGAAACTCGTAGAGGCGAAATACACACTCATGAACACTGAGCACTATCTTGAAGCTTTGGAAGCAGAATTCGGAAAGATGAAGATGAAAAAGCTTGATGTTGATAAGGTACATAAGTTTGTTAAGATGTTACTTCCTATCAACGAGAAAGATGGAGATCGTAAGGTAGCAAACATTCAGGAAATGCGAAATGAACTTATGATGAGATATCTTAATGCTCCGGATCTGCAGGTGCTTGAGCCATCTGCTTATAGATTTGTGAATGCTGTTTCTGACTTTTCTACACATAGAAAACCGTCCAGAGGAAGCGAATACTATCAGGAAAACATGTTCATGAAAGTAGTAGACGGAGATGAACTTATCGATAAGGCTTATGCAATTTGTGATGCTGAGGTTTGATACCTCGGTATCACGGAAGGGAGTAATGCAATGGAAGCAGTAAATAAAACTAATGGAAATATTTACCGTATTCAGCAAGATACAAATGGTAAATGGTTTGGTTATTGTGATCGGACAAAAGAATACACTCCGGCGTTTGTAAAATTGAAAGGATTGATAGGATTGTTTGAATTGAAAGGATATGAGGTGGTTGAAGAATGTTAAAAGAAAAATTAGTTATTAAAAGAAAAGCAGCTACATTGATCACAGTAGATTTTACAGCGCCGGAGATTGTGGGATATGCTATGGCGTGGCTGAAGCTGTGTAATGTTGCAAGAGAATTAAAACGTATTTGGAAAATAGAAAATGATCGATCAAATAAAGTATATGTTTGGTGCGATCCACATTATAAAGATGAAATGATAGATTTTCTTACAGGTATTGTGTATTTCCATAAAGACGGAAAACCTATCCCAATAGGTAAAGTTTTAAATACATGTGATGATACAATTGGCGTTCCAGTATATGAGTATGAAAGTACTTGCGACTCAAATGATGAACAATGGTATGAAGATATTGATCATGCTATTTCAAATTGGACTGCGATACAAGAAGTTTTTGATTAAAAGGAGGATTAGGTCATGAAAAAAATCATTAACGGAAGAAAATATGATACAGAAACGGCAAAAGAAATTGGTTATTGGAGCAATGGATATCCATGTTCTGACTTCAATCATTGTGAGGAAACCTTATATCTTAAGAAAACAGGAGAATATTTCCTGTACGGAGAAGGTGGTGCTTTAACTGAATATGCAAGAAGTGTATGTGGCGGAAGCACTGGTGGATCTCGAATTATTCCTTTGACTGAAGAAGGGGCAAAGAACTGGGCTATGGATCATCTGGAATGTGATGAATATGAAGCGTTGTTTGGAGAGGTAGAAGAATGAAATTTAATGGAAAATGTAAGATTCGATTACTTAGAGATTTTCCAGCAATTAATTTGAGAATGGGTGACAGCCTTACTGTTTATAAATATAAGTATAAAAAGTGTTCCGATGAAATTACATATGTTCATCCAAGAACATATCTTAGATTTACCCCAGAAGATGTGAAGGAACTGTCGGATGATGCAAAAGAATATGAATTCAAAGTGTTTATGGGACCAGACGGAATAGATGGTCCGTGTCTTGGGAAAATGTGTGTAACTGAAAATTCTTCTGACGAAGCTTATAATGTAATGCTTGATATTATCGGTTGTAGATTGGTAGAGTCGTTTCCGGAACTTGATATTCCGTATTCTATTGAATTGGTCGAAGAAAGTGAGGATGAATAATTATGCAAAACGTGTATATTACCAGAAATGGAAAGCAGATTCAGCTCACAGTGGATGAAATTAAGGCAGCTTGGGCTGCCTGGGATGCAGAATTGAGAGAGGAGCAGTTGGATATTTACAAAGAAGAAGTAAAACGAACATTGTTGAAATTAAGTAAGGAAAATGACAAACCTGAATATGAAAAGGCTGCGGATAATGACGACATTGTAGATGAAATTGCTAGAGATATTAGAAGAGCCATTGAAAATGGATGTGATTATGATTGGTGTTTTGATACCAGTAAGTATGGAGGTTTTATGGATAGTTATAATACTGCGATAGTAGTTTGGGGAAAGGCGGATGACATAGATGAGACTAATTATTGAAGGTAAAACAAATAGAGATGACGTAATGGTAAATACAGCGAAAGTAACATTACCATCTGGAGATGTGTATACGATTGACAGGGATTGTACTGAATACACTATTGATACAGTAACCGGGTATTTATCAATGACTTGGGATATGTGTTATCTACATATGATTAACGATATTTTATTATTTGATAATACCGCTTATCTCTCAAGCGATGATGGATTTCAGGATATTCTTAATGAAGGGACATTGGAACTTGAACTTGAGGATGATGCTGGTTCAGATTATGTTGTTGAAGTTGCTAAATGGAGCTTTTGTTGAAAGGAGTTAAATTATGGGATCAGTATATTCTATATATTCACAGATGAAATTCAAAGATAAGAACAAAGCAATTAAAATACTGCAAGCAAAAATCAGCAGAGGAAAAGAAGAGCATACTGATTATGGACTGGATACATATAGAAAATCAGAGAACTTAGACATTAACGATATTGATGATTTGATTGCTGTGTTTATTGGTATAGGAAGAATGTTCGATGTTGCTAATGATGATAATGGTTGGACTACTTACTCTAATGGATTTGACGCCACTTATGGATGGGAATCTGTCATGATGGAAATGTTTGAAGAACTTGCACCAGTGTTAGAAGATGGATCAGACCTTTTCATTAATTGTGATGATGGAGTAGATGTGTTAGTTATTAAGGATGGAAAATGTATTCAAGAGAAATGAGGTGATGAGATGAAGGATATTTTGCTAGAGAAAGTGTTTGAAGCAGAAAGATGGGAAGCAGCAATTAATAAAGGGTTTTTCAAGGGAATTGATAAAGGAGAGCTGCGTCAACTTTGTGGTCCAGAGACAAGAATAAGATTGGCAATGGCAATTCTGGAAGATAATTATGAAATCGCTCCGCCACACCAGGCATTAATTCCAAAGGACAATGGAGAGTTTCGAACAGTATATGTAAATGAAAATATCGACAGAATCTTCTTATCTATCGTAAATGATTTGCTATTTGAATTGTGTTCAGATATGATTCATCCAGCTTGCAAAAGTTATCAGAAGGGAATCGGCTGCGGCAAAGTCGTACAGGAGATATCTCGTAAACTTCAACCAGATTTACATCAGCATTTAAATGATATTTTAGGATTCAAAGCAGATTTAAGTAAATACTTTGATTCTGTTCCGATTGAATTTATCGATGACGCATTTGATTGTGTGGAAAGGAGAACTGGAAAATCAAAGGTAATTACAATTTTACGAAAATATTATCATACAGACCTTTGTTTTGATCCAGATGGAAATTTAATTAAACATTACCAGAGCTTAAAGCAAGGATGTGCGGTAGCTTCATTTTTAGCCGATGTAATGTTGCATCATGTTGATCTTAAGCTTTATGAAAAGTCACACATTAACATGGCTAGTATGTATGTAAGATATTCGGACGATATTTTATACATTGGAACTCAATATGAAAATGCCATGAGTATTCTTGAAGAAGAATTAAATAAGATGTCGATGAAATTGAATCCAAAGAAAGTAGAATACCTTACAGGTGATAAATGGTTTAAGTTCCTGGGATTTATGATAAAGGGAAGTCAAATTACATTATCACCAAATCGTGTAAAGCAATTTCAGAAAGAAATTGGAAAACGAAGCATTGGTAACTTAAATTATCATATCGGCGGTAAAATTGCTTTGAAATCTATTAACCGATATCTATACAAAGGAGATGGAACTTATTCTTGGGCAACGCAGGTGCTTCCGATTATCAATGTGGAGAAAGATATTGATACATTGAATGAATTTGTTATGGATTGTATCCGAGCCTGCCAGACAGGTAAAAGAAATATTGGTGGATTAGGGACTGTAACTAATCGAAAAGATTGCACGATTCTTAGAGGAACCGGAAAAAATGTATCTGCCAATAGAAAGAACACAGAAAAAGAAATTGAAGGATATTACAGTATTCGGTGTATGCAGAAAGCTTTGAATATCTGCAGACCGGTATACGATACAATTGTAAGGGAGATGTGAGTATGTATATTGTACCGAAAATTGAAGTAAGAGAAGCGGAAGACATTGCAGATTTCGCTACGACAATGGATTCAGACATGAATCAGTATTTTGAAGAAAAGAAAACATTGTTGGAAGATATACCAAGAGGTGAGAATCCCGGAACTGCATATTATTCGTTTTATCCAGCGGTAATAAATCCTAAGCTGTTTTATGCGTATATTTTAGCAATTAAGTATTTTCAAGATGGTACATGTCGATGGAAATTATGTTTAACATCTAGGGAAAATGAAGAGTGCCATATGACATTAGGAATTATGAGAGGAACTGAAGAAGAAGCGAAAAAACGACTTGCAACAATTCTTACTTCTGGAAGTATTAGATGAGGTGATTATATGAGCGAACATTTATTTTTATATAGAATTAAAGATTCTGATGATCGTGATTGTTGTGCTTATGTCGATGCAGCTGGTCCAAAATTTGAATGTAACCACTATTTCAGTTCAATTAATATATGCGGGAGTTGTTATTTTGGTGGGGAGTTCCCTGAGTATGAAGAAATTGAAACAATTCTCACAAAAGATGAATATGAAGAAATTATTTCATTCAATATATTTATCAAAGCATTTGATTATGGCATTACAAAGGGTGACAGTCGATACAGAGCAGGGATCAAACTTATTGATTCTATTAAACATATCTATGATAAATTAAAGTCTGATGAAGCATTTGCTTTCTTTGAAGATATTCAGAAAAGCGAAATGGAATATTTAAAAGAAGAATACAATTTATCAGATCGTAATATTGAAGAGATATTTAATGAATACGCAGAAGACTTTAGAGATCGCAGTATTGTAAGTTGTGTATACGATAATAGTGAAGAAGCTGGACGCGAAGAAGCTTGGCAGTTAGGATATGTCAAAGATGATGATCCAATTTCTTCTAAATATTTTGACTATGAGAAATTTGGAGAAGACTTAGTTGAGGATGATGAATACTTTATGGAATTATGTGATGGAAGAGTTGTAAGGTTGAGTTATTAAAATTTAATTAAACAAAATGGAGGTGATTTTATGTTGATTTTAACGACAAAATTAAAAAACGCAATTAACAAAAAGAAACCTGGTATGGAGTTTTCATTGCATCAAATTTCTGTAAATGGGAATAAGCGTGGTACCAGTGGATGGATTAGGAATCCAGAAAATAATTCAGTAGTATATGTCAATACAGAAGGAATTAAATGGAACGGTCGACCTAGACAATATATGTACAGGTATGCTGACGATATGAAAGATACTCATGGTTATCATAATAGATGGGCTACCTCATTAGAGGAATTAGTAAATGGAATTACAGAATTACTTTTGTTTCCGGTAAGCGAAGTAAAAGATTGTCGAATATAAAAGAGAGGATGTGGGATTATGCCAGAGAAAAAATTAATTGAAGTTACCGTAGAAAAACGACTTAGAGTATGCAAAGAGATTGAGGCTACAGAAGAAGAAATTGAATTTCTTAGACGAGGAGAAAATCCTTTTGAAAGTGAATTTAGTGACGAGGAGATGGAGCATGGCGATATTGAATGGGATTTTGCAGCTGCTGATGAGTACGGTAGAACAATTGTAGGTTGGGATTAATTAATCAAATAGATAAAAGCGAGGAAAGCGAATATGAATAGCGAATTAATAGTAAAAGATGTGGAATTTCATGGAGATATATTAAGAGCAGCACAGGATCCGGACGGAAAAGTTTGGGTTGGTGTTCGATGGGTGTGCCAGGGGATGGGATTTGATAATGAGCGCATGAAGAATGAGCGAAAGAAAATTCAAAGAGATATTGTATTAAATGAAGGGGTAAAATTTTACCCCTTGGGATCTGGCAATTCTGACACGCAAGTTTTATGCCTTGATCTTGACTATATACCTTTATGGCTAGCAAAAATTGCTATTACACCAACAATGCAGAGAGAAAATCCTGTATTGGTGAAGAAACTGATTGATTATCAGTTAAAAGCGAAAGATGTTTTAGCAGCTGCATTCTTAGGAAACAAGAAAACAACAGAAGATATTATCCCGGTATATAAACCACAGGGAAATATGATTCAACTGCAATTTCCTGATATTCAGATGCCTACAATTCCGGATTATTCAAATCGACTCGACGAAATTAATAACAAGATTGATAAATTATATGCTGAAATGGGAAAGTTTGCAACAGTAATAATGAATAAGAATGCTGATCCAGTTAAATTAAACAATGCAATACCTGTTAAAAAAGAATGTGGAAAGAAAAGTTCATCTTCAGCAGAACAGGAATATTATAATTGGAAGAGAAGAACAAATGAATTTGTCGATAAGCTTTCAGAAAGTTCTAAATTTACTGATCGAAATAGTGTTTTAAAATATTTATATGATTATATAAATAAAACATATGGAATTGTATGGGATCAGGAGAAGAGAGAGTACAGAAGAAGACATTCTAATATTTCTAAAGTTTCTACATTTGATGTTATTTATGAAGATGAACAATTGCGTTCAATTTTCGATTGTGCTTTAGCAGATATGGCTGAAAAGTATAAAAATACATGTAAAGTCGATTTAATTATGCAGCCTCTGATAAAAAAGATAAATGATGAAAGCGCAAATTACACTATAAGTTATCGAAAGGTATACGCAATGCTTAGAAAAACAGATCCTAATATTAATTGGGCAAATCTGAAAAAGAGATATGTTTCTAAACATGGAAGTGCTGGGTATAGTAGAAAAAAGGTCGTTGATAGCAATCCAGAGTTACGTGCGAAATTTGAAAAGGCAGTTAACCTTGTATTAATGGAGGAGGATAAAAAACATGAAGATGGAAGAAAATAACATTCAAACATTTTGCGGAAAAGATCTCTTTAAATGGGAAAGCTGGGATGAGGTAGATACAGGAACCTTACAGTTCTACGGAGTAGAATTCTGCATTGATTATTTAAAGAAATATAATGGAATGTGTGTGGTTTTAAGTATGGAAGGACAGCTTGATATATTTTCAGAAGATGAATCTGGGAATTCGGTGCAGGAATGGTCCGGATTTATAACAAAGATTCCAGGATTCTTAGCGGGGGAAGAAGTTTATAGAGTAGTCCATGAATATGACGATGAATTTGGATTTCATGAGACAGAAACAATAGCTGTTTGTGCAACAGAAGAGAAGGCTGATGAAATTGTCGAAGAGAATAAAGAGGCTGGTCTTGATGAGAACGAAAGTTATTGGAGTTTGGTTGAGGAATTGGAGGGATAAAGAATGTACTTAATAACATTTTTGCCATGCGGAACAAAATTTCTTGTTAATCAATCATCAGAAGAAGAAGCTTTGAAATCTGCTGTGAAGGCTAATGAAACCGTTGGTGAAATAGAAGATGTTGATTTAACATTAAAATCATTATACATAATTGAACCTGCAGATTTCTCAACATTAATTCAGCTTTTTCAAAAAGAACCATATTGGGGAAACACAGATGATACAATTATTTTCGATGATTAGGGAGGGATAAAGGTATGAAATATAGAGTATTTTATAAATCAACAGATTATGTCTATCTGGATGTAGAAGCGGGTTCACCTGAAGAAGCCAAAGAAATTGCAGAAAATACAGATGGTGGAGAATTTAAAGAAGATGGTGTTGGTGATTGGGAATATGACAGGACTGAAACAGAAACTGGAAATGTGATTGATTAAAATATGGCTAGAAGCTGGTGGAGGATAAATTATGCCGGATAATATTTGGTTGTATGGGTTTGATGGATTCAACGGTCTGAAGACAGTTGGTTTTGTTATAGCTAATACGGATATAGAAGCCGAACATAAGGTTTGGCAAATGTATAATGATTTCGGAACAGATAAATATGATTTGTATGATCTGGTTGTATGGCAACCGAAAAATGATGAAAATTATAGGGAAGATTATCCTGATGTAATGGAAATAGTTTATTAGGAAAGGGATTAATAATATGAAAATTATAGATAAAAGAACTGAGAAAAAAGAATATACATTTAAAGATTTAGTGTGCGGAAATGTGTTCGAATATTCAGGAGATATTTATTTAAAGTTAGATACTTCTGGTGAGGATAATAATGCATACAATCTTAATACATGCAAATTTGCAACATTATCAGACGATGCTGTGATGCCAATTGAAACAGAACTCGTAATACGAGATACAAAAAACATGACTGGCCAGAATGACAAAACAGAACTTATTGGAGGTATTATTGATATCTTTGAAGATTTTTTAGATAAAAAGGGTGTGACTTTGGAGCCTCCTAAAAAAAGCTATGAAATGGAATTAGATGGTAGCATGAATGCTAATATTTATGGCACTGATTATGATTCTATTTCAGATTCATTAGAGTCACTTCTACGAAGTTGGAAAGTAATTGAATAAGTAATTTAATTAAACGAGAGCATACTCGGAATATACAAGATTAATTCAATTCAATGGTGCTGCCATTATTCCTGGTTATGGATCTGAAATCCGGTCTACCGAACCGGCTTTAAGATCCTCCACCAGGAGAATCGCAGCTCAATATGACTCTGTTAAAGAAATGTGCCAGATTAATTGAGTATATTCAGTCCGGAGTATAACGGAATGCAAATAAGATATTTAAGATTTAATTATGCAGGCTAAGATAGATGTCTTCTTCAGGAACCTCTGGGTATCCCCAGCACTTCCTGAAGATTACATCTCCAGTAACCTGCATTATATGAAACAATTATAGAAATATACCGTAAGTATTGAGTTTGCATAATAAATTAATTTAGGAGCATACCAAGTATAAGCAAGATATATTCTATTTAATGAAGCGGTACATGACGATGACCCAATTCTGTCAGATATCTCTGAAGAAATGCGTCATCGCATTCCGCCTAATATTGATCCATTAAAGAAATATGCCACATATGTAGAGCTTATACAAAAAAAATCACAAGACAGTGAAATATTAACAAAGCATTTTAATTTTAATCATGGAAGCAAATATTGGAGGAAGCTGCCGGACTTATCATTCCGGCTGCTACCTCCCTTGCTTCCATAATATGAAACAATTATAGAAATGTCTTAAAAATGTTGAGTTAATATAAAAAAATCGTAAGGTAACGAGTATCAATAAGACATTTAATTTAATTTCAGAAACAACTACCTGAGGCAATAAATTGCCTCACGACTTGCTCTGGAGATATGAAATGATTATAGTGATACCTCAGAAATGTTGAATTGATATAAAACCACAAGGCAGTGAATATTAACAAGGTATTTAAAATTTAATAAGAAGGTGATGAACTAGGAGGAAATCAAGCCCCTAACGGAGCTAGATATCCTCCGGATAACCTTCATATATGAAACTATTAAAGGAATGTCTCAGAAATACAGAGTTAATATAAAAATAAAATGAAAGGAAGTAGATAAAATGAGTATTTACGGAGATTTCTTATCTGATCTTAAAATCAGTGAAACCAAAAGATGGAAAGCGGATTTAAAGAATAAAACATTAATTTGTGAAGGTAAAAAATATATAGAATCTTCTATGTATGATATTCGTCACGATTTAATTGTTATTGACGGAATTAACTCTGATACATCAAGAAAGGAATGTAATGAAATATGTTTTGAGATTATTGAAAATCTGTATCACAAATATAAATATTCCATTCCAAGTGAAAGAAGTGAGAAGTACAGACAAAGAGAATATTTTCGTGCATTAAAGCCAGACGAAATGACAGATGAACAGTTGGTTACTGGCGAAGATCGAAATTATGCAAGAGCCGCACTTGAAGCATTCATTCTTTGTGCTTCTCTGGCAGGATATTTGACTTGGGATGAAGAGCAGATGGGTAGCCATTGGTTTTATCAGGGGAAAGATAAAGATTTAATTATACTGAAGAAGTGGATTGAATGTTAGAGGAGCAAAAAATATGCTTGAATTAAAAGGAAAATACAATACTGCAAAGATTTTCACTGACAATGTAGACAATGAGACCATCAGCCAGGTAATAGAACTACTGAACCAAGATTACATCAAGGATGCGAAAATCAGAATCATGCCTGACTGCCATGCGGGCGCCGGATGCGTCATCGGTACAACAATGACAATTTTTGATAAGGTATGCCCGAATCTGGTTGGGGTAGATATCGGCTGCGGTATGCTGGCTGTCAGGATTGCAGAAAAGGATGTTGACCTTCCAAAACTGGATGATGTAATTAATACATATGTTCCGGCAGGGTTTAATGTAAATGATGAGCCGCTTGGCAATTTCAGCCATTTGAATGACTTGGTCGCTCCGGCTAATTTATCGCTGGCTTATTGCAGCATTGGAAGTCTTGGAGGCGGCAATCATTTTATCGAGCTTGATAAAGATGATGACGGAAACTTGTGGCTTGTAATCCATACTGGTTCCAGACATCTCGGGCTGGAAGTTGCGAAGCACTACCAAGAGCTTGCATACAAACAGTTGAAAGATTCAGATGTTGGTAACAAAATCAATGCTGTAATTGCAGACTTGAAAGCAAAAGGAAGGGAAAAAGAAATTGAAAAAACAATCAAAGCGTTAAAGATGCAGGAACCGCATATTCCGAAATCCTTGTGCTATGTTTCCGGCCAGGCGTTCAAAGACTACATTCACGATATGGAAATTGTCCAGAAGCATGCAGAGCTAAACAGGGAATATATTGCCGATACAGTCATTGAAAAAATGGGCTGGCATATTTGCGAAGAGTTTCAGACAATACACAATTACATTGACACAAAAAACCTGATTCTCCGCAAGGGTTCTGTGTCTGCACGGAATGGCGAAAAGTTGATAATTCCGATAAATATGCGTGACGGGTCTTTGATTTGTGTTGGAAAAGGCAATCCTGATTGGAATTATTCTGCACCGCATGGTGCCGGAAGGATTTTGTCAAGAAGCGAGGCGAAAGATGCTGTTGGAATTGATGAATTTCGTGAATCTATGAAGGGGATATATTCTTCTTCTGTAATGGAGTCTACAATTGACGAGTCGCCGATGGTGTATAAGCCGATGGAGGAAATTATGGAAAATATCAAAGATACTGTTGATATCGTGAAAGTAATTAAACCAGTATACAATTTTAAAGCACATTAAGCAAGAAGAACAGTGAAGGAAATCGCGAAAGAGATGTTTGGGTTTGAATTATAATAATGAGGTGATCATATTGACAATAAAACAGTTAATTAAACAATGGAGAAATTATTGAAACAGGATTTTTAATGTGAGGAAGGATAAATATTAGAAATGATTAGAATTTATATAAGTACACCTGATATTGAAACACTTCATGATATTGAAGACCAGCTTGAAGACGCTGGCATTGATTATGAATATGACAGTGGAGATCGTCTTATTGTTGATAATGAAGACGTAGATACAGCTATCGAAATAATTGAAGATTGTGGTGGAGATCCAGAAATTATTTAAATTAAAAGGAGGATGTAAATTATGAATTGGATTTATGGTGGAAGTATCCCTGAATTATATAAGGAAGTAGAAATTCTTTTAAAAGACGGAACTACAAGAAAAGATATGATGATCAAAGGTAAATATGGCACTTATGAATGGCGTAATTATTCATATTTTGATGTACTTGGTTGGAGAAAAATCACAGAAAATAAAACAAATACAAAGGAGAATAAAACTATGAAAAATTCAAGAGAAAACAGAATGGAAGCATTAAAGGCAGCAAACATTGAAACAGGAAAATACTTCAGCGTAACATTACCGGAAGGTTTAAAACCTGGCAGTACAATTAATGTAACAATCAGCGAAGACGGAAGTCCTGTCATTGTAAGTCCAGAGAAGAAAAGGAATTCAGAAGAGGAGTCTTTCTTATCTCAGATTTATGAAGATGGATATGTAAGAAATACTCGTCTTCATAGAAGATGGGTTATGGCACAGATGTTCAGAATGCTGAATTACAAGAGTTATTATACAGGTAAATCTGGATATGACGCATATTTAAATGATTACTATGGATATCAGTATCAGTTTGAAATGATGTTAGAAGAAATCCGAGTATTAGCCGAATTACAGGATAGAGATATAAAAGCTTTTGCTGAAAGGTCAAGATTCTTTATTCCGGATGTTGTTTCTGCTACCTGCAATGATTATATAAATAAACTTGAGATTTATGTTAATAAACTTCCGGTGCATAAATGTAAAGGTGTTCCTTATAAGAAGGTTTTTGGTAGAAATATATTTGTTGAAGATCTTAACAAATATGTATATTATCCACAGAAAAGCAACTTTGCAGATGTAAAACGAGTAGTTATTAACATCAGAAACCACCACTCAATGACATTTTCATATAAAGATTTATATAGAGTATTAAGAAAGTTCTGTACCAATATGTATAGACTGCCTAATGAAACTCCTAAATGTAGAGAATGGAAAGATGCATTCAAGGGAGAAGGTTCTTATTATACACTTATGAATTTAATTAAGTTTCATGGATGCAGAGTTCCTGGTGTTAAAGGTAATATGATGTCTTTGAAGGATTCTCTTGCAGATGTAGAAAGTGCAGTAGATTGCTATAGGGGTGTATACTACAGATTATTTGCTTACATGAAACGCGTTATTGAATTAAATAATTTTGATTTCACTAAGAGAATGAAAGAGCTGTATCCTAAAAAATCTGTATAAATCGAAAATATGTTCGATTAAATATTGACCTCAGCCTCTCAGTATGGTATAACAATAATATCAAAAAACAGAACGAACGTTCGCATATAACTGGGAGGCTGATATAACATGAAGAAGATAAGCGTAATTATTATACATAGCAATAAGAGGACAGAGGTGATTGAGTGTTTAAATATTAGTGATGCAACGGAATATATGAAACAGCGATATGTAGATGAAATTCGAAGAGCACCGTTTTATGATTATGAGCATTCATTTATATCCAGAAGTTTTAAGTATGCTCAAGTATCTGCTGGTGTATTCGGAGTAAAAATGTGGGTCTGCTGTAATAGCAGATATTATAAGCGAAAGGCAGGTAAGTGGAATGGAAAACGTAAAAGATACAAAAGAAGCAAAAACAAGAGTAGTTTTGATTAATCAAATAATTGATAGAGCAGCGGAGCTGGGAATTATGTATAGTTCCCGGCTCAGTCATTCTATGGATATTAATTATGCAGTGCAGGTATTTGATATTGATTTAAAGGCTTGGTTAGATTCTACTAATAATGATTTTATTCATGATTATGTTGGAATCTATAAAAATATTGATCGTGATGCAATTTCTTCAAAACATTTTGCCAGTAAAAATGATTTTGGAACATTTGTTCCACGATTTGCAAGAAACGAAAATAATATAATCAAAGATTGTTATGAATCATATAAAAATTTATTGAAATTAGAAAAGAAAATTCATGAGTCGGCAATTTTATTTCAGACAGTGGCTCTTACTCTGGCAGAAATGCAACAAAAATATGAAGATGGAATTGAGGTAAAACGCCAGGGAGATGATGCTGATGATGAAATTTTATGTCCGGAATGCGGTTATTCATTAGCTAGAAATGATGAGAAAGAAGAGTTACGTCCCAAGCATTGTCCGGAATGTGGAACAAAGTTGATTTATTGACGGAGAATATGGGAATAGAAAATTATGACAAATAAACAGTATGAAAATGGAGAGCATTTGAATATATATAATGCTACAAAAGAACAGTTAAAGCTTATGGTGAAGGACAGAGATGAGACGATAAAGAGATTACAAAAAGAATTGAATGCAAAACAGACAGCGTTAAATGAAGCGATAGAAATGCTAAAGAATTGTATTTGAAACAAAAGTTTTAGGTTGAAAATGGAGGAAATTATGAAAGGGCGGTATTCAAAATGGCGGATTTAACACATTTGTTTAAAGTGGGTCAAATAGTAAAATGCAGGCTTGATAGAGATACACATATAGGTACAGTAAAGGAAACATATACAGATCATATTATTGTAGATATTCCAGATGTATCAGATCATTGTTGGTTTGAGAATGGATTTAACATTGGTGATGTTCAGCCGGTATATGATTTTTGTAGTGGAGAATCATTATGAATGACAAATATTTTAAGAATAGAATTGAGAACAGTCCATTAGGAAGTGCAGGATTGAAATTATTAAATGCACAAGAGAAATTAATTTCACAAGAATACGAAATAGAATTATTGAGAATTATTGCAGCTCAATATAAAGCGTTTTTCTTTCATAATTGGGATTTGGGAGAGAAATTACAAAAACAACGAGAAGAGAATAAAGATGCAGTTGTTGGAGAATTTGATGGTCATTGTTATGCAAGTTGGAGAGCGAATGCGATATTTAGAACGCTTGAAGATATGTATAATGAAGGATTAATTACAGAATCAGAATACAGAGAGTGTAAGTCAATTTAAATAAAGCAATTAATAATAAAGGGTGAATTTATGAAAAATAAATTGATTGAAGCGGCTATTTTTATAAAGAATTGGTGTGCTACTAGAGGTGTATATGATGAAAAAGAATGTCCTTTTTTTAAAGGGTATGTTGAAGAAAACGGTATAAAAACAGTTCAGTGTGAATTAAACAAAGGTAAAACTTCACCATGTAATTGGGATGTCTGAAATGAGAATTTTACGGAGGAAATAAAATGAGGCTTGGAGATATTTATGTAAATAAAAAAGATAAGTCAATTATTCAAATTGATAGCTACGCTACACACATGGGAGAATTTACAGAGAAAAGCATTGTTATTTTTAGACAAATGGAAAGACATAATGCCTATGAAATTGGCAGTGTTCCTAGTTTTAATGGATATGGATCACAAGAAGAAATTGAATCAGAATATGAATTATTAGTTCCGCAGGAAAAAGTGAAAAATTATTCTGATTGGAATGAAATTTTTGATATGGTTGAAGCAGGAAGCTCGTGTCTTTAGACATGAGTAATCTACAATAGTAGATGAAAAAAAATAAGAATCTTACAAACAACACAAATATTATATATAGAGGAAAGATATTATGACACATTGTTGGCTATGCGGAGCAAGTGAAATTAAGTTACCTAATTCAAAATATACTTATTATGGCAAGATATTAGGGAAAAAAGTACAGAAAACGATTCGAGTTTGTATTTGCTGCAGCGCTATGCGATCTGATGAAGATATAAGAGAAGAAGTTGCGGAAATATTCGGATGGGATTATAACGATGAGGATTAATTAGATGTGGAAAACTGGATGTTTTGGAGTATATATAATGGAATTGAAAGACTGAATTTATTAAAATGGAGGTATGATATATGGGACACGTTAATATTTTTAAAACAAAATCAAAAGAAGAATTAATAAAATTGTATGGTGAATTTCTTAAAGTAGAAGAAACTGGATTTTTTGATCCTGAGACAGATTTGGGTGGAATCAGAGAAATTTACAGCTGTGATTTTGGAGCAAATACGACATGGATGTTGCAAATAGAATTAACTCATGCAATTTCTGATTTGTGGTACGAAGAAAATAAATAAATTTCGACTTTCATTTTATGAGAAAGATGGTGTTACAAAATGGCAAAAGTAAAAGATACAGGGTATAGAATGATTATAGAAAATCATGGTGGAAGATGGATGTTTGTCAATGATGATATTTACAGTTTTATGAAATGTTCAAATTGTAAAGAGCAGATTTTAATTAAAGATGTTGAAGGGTATTGTCCTAATTGCGGAGTAAAATTAGAAGGAGTGGGAGATTAATATGAAAAAAAATAAAGCAAGGTGTGTGAATTTGGAATAACTGTCAATGATTTGTTGTGAGGAGAAATTTTATGTATGATCGTAACGAAATCAAAGAAATAATTGACGAAATTGTGTTTCTGAAAAAATATACATTATTTGATAAGCAGGAATATGATGAAAAAGCAAAAGTTATAGAAGAATTAAAGTCAGATTTATACAATGCGTTTGGAATAGATGAATAAACAACATATTGATTCATTAGATGACTTTATGTATTGTGAGCAAAAAGAAATATGAAGAAAATTTTTCATTTATTATGATGAATTTTATGAACGGTAAATTATAAATTTTTGATTGGATGTGAAAAGATGATTAGAGTAACAGGAGAAAAACAGAAATCTGAAATTGCTTATGCAATTCAAAAATATAACAAATCTACTATTTATTCTTATGGTGACTTCTGTCCAATTTATTTGGATACTTATATAACGTATGATACAGAGTGCGATCCTATAAGTTTCTGTAAGTTTGTAATAGAAGATTTAAAAGAAAAAGTAAGAGATAACGAAGGATTACCTATTCCAATGATTGTGATTTATACAAATTTAGATGATTTGGTTAAGATTACCGTCATTGAAAATTATATAAAAGAAATGGAAAATGAAAAATTAGTCAGAAATGTAGTATTTATGACACGATAAAAAATTGCTTTTATACAGGAGGTGAAGTTTTGCTATCTGAAGAACAGATGAATATCATAGGACATTGGGTGAAAATTATTAGCAAAACAAGCTCATACAAAAACGATTATGGTGTAGTTACTGGGGTTACAAAGAATAAAGAATGGTTGAAGGTACGATTATCAGATTCAACTATTAGAGTGGCATTTAGCTCGGTGATGCAGATTAATTAAATAAAAATTGCTTTCATTGTAAAGGATGTGATCTATATGACGTATGAAGAAACAAAAAAAATCAAACATTTACGAGAAGTGACTTCTGTTATGGTTGAGAAATCATCAAATGGAATTGAATGTACTAAAAATAGATTTGGAAACAGAACTATGGATGGCTGCAAAAATGTAATTTTTGAAAAGATTGAATTATCGAAAATTGACAATGATATTCCTCATATAAGAAGAGAATATTATGGGAGAAATTTGTGGATAGTGTTATGATATTAAATTATTTTTAATGAGAGGAGAGAATTATGAACAAGTATTCTTTAAATATTAAATGGAAATTTAATGAGGAATTTGAATCATGGAACATGATTATTATATCTGACGATAGTAAAGAACATATTACAGAAGTAATTAAAAATTATCAGAAAACAAACAATGTGGAGTTTGAATCACCAGTAGACCTTATGGATGCTATTTGTGATGAACACGGATGGCAGTGGGAAGATTTTTATTATGATATTGAGATTAAATTTTGATGAAATAATAATTTCTGCTAAAGAAAGAATGAGGTATATGTTATGGAACAATTGCTTAAATATGTAGAAGAATTGAATGAAAATACTCCGGATGGTCAAATTGTTGATGCTGACACTATTTTAAAAGATATAATGGACGAGCAGGATTTTGAAGTAACTGGCATAGCTCAAGAAATATTTAATATTTATCATAAAAGTAGTGACAAGCAGGCGGTAAAAGAAATGTTCTTTGAATTTACCGGTATGGAATTTGATCAGTATTTGATGAAATGTAGCAGAGAAATTACACGGAGATAAGATTTTGGGGTTATAAGAGAACGATAAAAGAGGTGAAAACATGAGTTATTATAGCAGCCCAAAGAAATATGAAAATGTAACAGGAAAAAGATTTACAACAGATTGCCCCAGTATTCACAGAACTGGAAGTGTAAGAGGAATGGTTGAATCAGGTTATTGGTCAGAAGATTCTGATAAAGTCAGGAATGGAAATTATATCTACCAACAGCCTTGAATAAATGTTTTTTAGAGAGGTAGAAAATTATGAGAAGTATTTCAAGTGCGATAATCAGTTTTGTAATTCTTTGTATAGGACTTTGTTTACCAAAAGATGAAATAAAACAGTGCATAATTAGAGGCGGTATATTCTGTTTATCTGATGTAATGTTGATAGTTTCACTTATATTGATGGTTTTGGGACTTTGATGAAATGATGATTTCAGATTGAGAAAGGTGAAATATATGGAATTTTATCCAACAAATGAATATAGAGAAGTTACTTTACAAGCTGGTCTTAATTCTGTCCAATTAGGAAATACAGATAAATTATTTTCCGATGGATTAGAAGAAGATGAATATATTTATTTTGATGATAGTAAAGGATTTTGTTATGAAGATGGATGTGTTATTGGTGGAACGTACGATAAAACATTAAATGTATTACATGAACTTAAATGGTGTTTTAATCATAAGTTTTATGTAAAAATATAATACAATAACAATATAATACTATAGGAGCTGATAAAATGAAAATAGTAAGAGAAAAATTTTTGACAGTAGCAGAGGCTGAAAAGGCAACTGGAGTTCATTATACTGTAAAACACTCAGGAAAAATGGAAGGAATGCAGAGTTTATCAACTAGCTGCTTATGTAATAAATATTGTAAGAATCGATCAACCAATTCCGATCTGGTATGTTCACATTGTTATGCGCAAAGACAAATGAAAATGTATAAAAATTTGAATGCATGTTTAGAACGAAATACAGAAATTTTAACTGGTAGGATATTAAAGGAAGCAGAGATCCCAATGATCAATGCTTCCTTTTTTAGATTCGAGAGTTTTGGTGATTTAATTAATGTTACACAAGTGATTAATTATTTTCATATCTGTAAAAAGAATAAACATGTGCACTTTGCTTTATGGACAAAAAATCCTTGGATTATCGAAGAAGCGTTAGATGCCAGCGAAAGAAAGCCAAGTAACTTACAGATTATATATAGTAGCCCTTGCATTAATGATCAGGCCGATCCTGGATATGATTTTATTGATAAGATCTTTACAGTATATGATAAAGACTATATCAGTGCACATGATGTAAGCATTAATTGCGGGGCAAAGAGCTGCCTTACATGCCATAAATGTTATGTAAGAAGTAAAACAAAATATATCAATGAAAAACTGAAATAAAAATTTAATTATACATGATTAATAAAATATTGAAAACGTAAAAGAGGAGTGGTATAATGAAAACAGCAATTGGTTATAAGCTTTTTAGGGTGTCTAAAAAATATCCGGGGAAACTATTTCCTCTGTATGTAAATGCAAATACGAATATTCCAATTGGAGAATGGATTAGTGCAGAACCAGGAGAAAGATTAGAAAATGGAAAGGTAAAAAGCAAACTTGGGCCATTGAGATATCGTCCTGGCTTTCATATTAATGATGCAGCTCCGTATGTCTCACATATAGGGCAAAAGGTAAATGGCAAGATTACTTATATGCGGCCGGATACTGTATGGGCTATGGTTGAATATTGTATTGATCATGATTACTGTGAAGAAGCAGAAGCAAATGGGATTTCTGAATCTGGAAAATTTAATTATATAAAAGCTGACTTAGATTATATTCCAGAACATGGATTTTACCGGTATAAAACGTCTCCTGTAATGACTGGAGAATGGATCATTGCCGGAGAAATGAAAGTAATCAGGGTATTAAGCGATCAGGAAGTCAAAGAACTTTGTGATTCATGTGGATCAGATTATTTACCTCGAAAAGAAACAATTAATTTATCGGAATTTGGATTTGCAGCATAAGGAGGAAGTATTAAAATGTCTAAAAAGAAACGAAGCACTATATCAAATTTTATATGCCCAGAATGTGGACTTGAGTTCCCTATCCCAAGAAAAATTGGACAACAGAGAGAAAAGGGGCATATTAAAGATTTGTATTGTCCGATTTGTAATAAAATACAAAAATTTACAGAATATACATATAAGCAGTCTTATAAAACATTAGAAGGTGAAATAATAGAGGAAAAACCATTAACTGACTTTAAAATAATTATGGAGGACGGTCACTCAAAAGAAGAGACCATATCATATTTAAAAAATGGAGTTCTTGTTTTTGATAAAGAAGAATTTATTGAGAACTTTAATTCTTACATGATTGAATGGTGTTTTGACAGAAGGCGAATTGAGAAATTGAAGAAGATGATAGATACAGGGGTTCCAATTCGTAATTGGGGAATAGTTACTAAAAATGGTAAAACTTATTATATTAGATATACTTGTTTAGAAAGGGGTAAGGTGATCTTAAAATGAGGTTAACAAAAGAAGAAGCCAGAGCATATAAGGGATATGCTCTAACTCCTAAGCAACTCATTGAGAAAGCAAAGAAATTTTATGATGATTTAACACCCGAAGAAAGAGATGAGGAATACATTGTCTATGGAAATAATATAAAATTTGAAAAAGTGGAGGTAGAAAGGCTTACTACTGGAGAATTTTATATGCGTTGTGTTAATGACATTGAAAAAAGATATGAAGAATTTAAAAATAGGGAACGTATTTACAATTCTTCAGCTGTAGCACCATATGATCCAAGATATAAAATGGATGATTTTACAGAATCAGAAAAAATGGTAAGTTTTCTATATTATTTAATGGACAATGGATTTTCTTTAGCCATATTATATCCTGAATATCCAATCGAAGTAATAGAAATGATTTTTTGGAGTATACCGGAAGTAAGAAAGACACCACAAGAAAGAGCAGCATCAAAAATAACAGAAGAATATAATAAGTATATAAAACCAGGAGAAAAAAATGTCGGAGGAGCAGAGCTTGTTAAAAGAAGAGCGAAAGCAAACCCACCACAGACTTCTTTGACTCCAGATGAAATTGCGAGTTTTGATCGTATGAGCGAAAAATGGCTAGTAAGATGGTGTAACTTTTCTACGAATTGGTTATGGGTAGCGCCATGTTTATTATTATGTATTGTGGTAAACAAAGGACTTATTTCAGCAATTGGATTACTTTTGTTTATGGGGATTGGAGAGTGGTATTCATGGAAAGTCAAGGAATATTGTAGTGTGATACTGCCATGGTATCAACAAGCTGGAATTATGTTAGAGAGGAGAATGAAATTATGAATGGAAGGTTGGAGCATGAATTAAAATTAAATAAGAATGTTAAGAAAATTCTTAATGATATGCCACAATGCGTGAGTGATTTTTATATGAGTATTCAGGCTGTTCGCAGCCCGAATACTTGTTTAAATTACGTTAGAAAACTTCATCATTTCTTAGATTATATAGATGTAGAAGATATAAGCGAAATTGACGCAGATGATATCGCAAGGTATCTGGAGCATATTAAATACGTAAAAGATGGTAATGGTGAAATTAAAAAGTCGTCTGTGGCATATACTAAATTGGTATGTTGCACATTAAATAGGTTTTTTGATTTTTTGTATCGGAGAGGAGATATTGAAAGGAATCCGATGGACAATGTAAACCGGCCTATTAGAAAAGACTCGATTAAAAGAGTGTTTTTATCAATGGATGATTTAAATGGAATATTGGGCGCCGTAAAATATTCTTACATGCCAAAAGAATGGCATTCAAGAGATTATGCTATATTATATTTATTTATGGTTACCGGCATGAGAAAAACTGCATTAAGCGAAATTAACTTAAGTGATTTAAATTTTGAGACTCACAATTTGACTATTATCGACAAGCGAGATAAAGAACAGGTATATCAATTAAATGATGATTCCATACGTGTATTAAGAGATTGGATCCTTGATCGAGATAAAATACTATATAATATGGGGATTAAAGAGGATGCTCTTTTTATATCAAAAAATGGAAAACGTATGGATCCACAAACGATCTATTGTATGGTAGTCAAATATGCCGAGAAAGGAATTGGTAAACATGTGTCTCCGCATAAGTTAAGAGCTGCTTTTGCTTCATTATATTATAAGGAAACAAAAGATATCGTTGCTACGAAAAATGCCGTAGGACATGCGGATATACAGACAACCAGTATTTATACAGTTGAAGAAAATAACTCAAGAAAGGAAGCAACGGAGTTTATGTCGAAAAATTTATCATCAAAAATATAGACAAAATTAACTTTGCATGATATAATCTGAGGAAAGAGGTGAGAAAAATGAATGTCGATAGAAGTATTTTAGAAGATTATTTATCCAAAAAGTTTTTTAATATCTTAATTAATAAGAGTGACGAACTAGAAATTTACAATTATGCATATGAGAAATATAATTATCCAAAAGGCATTTTTTCAGATTTTCTATCTAGTAGAAAGAGTATTGAAGAAGCAAATGATTATACACTTTTTGTAATTGCAGATAGTATATTAAATGCCACTAAAAAAGATTATCGCAAAAAGTTATCTGACTTTTTTACAGACAGAGAAATAAGTAAATATAGTGGGATGCGATACGAAGAACCAAATAAAATTGAATTCCCGTTGGTATTCAATATGATTCAGGTAAGCGATGATCAATGGATAGGATCTTTAAATGTAGATGCATTTTGCGCTCTGCAAGAATCAGGATTAATTAACTATAATCCTGTCACACAACGTGCCATGACTAAAGTAACACGAGATAATAATGAGCTATATCGTATTACATTGAATAAGAGTGCAGTAAAAGAAATTACGGCAGATATGCTTGAACATATTTATGTTCCGGATACAATCACTTTGAATATCCCGAAAGATGATGTATACGCAGATTTTCATTATGATGAGCAATCACGTCAGCTTATTATTCATTCTTTAGAGGCGTTTGATATAAACGATGGATATCATAGATATGTATCAATGTTCCAGGCCAGAAGTAAAAATCCAAATTTTAACTATCCAATGGAGCTGAGAATTACAAACTTTGACATTGATAAATCTCGCCGTATGATATATCAGTATGACCAGAAAACTAAAATGAGCAAACAGTTAAGCGACACATATAACTCATATGCAGCTCAGAATAAAGTGGTCCAGCGTATTAATGAAAGCAGTATGTGTAATTTGCAAGGGGAAATAAAAATAGGCGGGCTTATTGATTCAACAACTCTGGCAGAATGTATTAAGAGATTATATTTCAGTAAAAGGCAAAGTGATTCTCCTGAGCAACGAAAAGAAATCATTAGAGTATCAAAGGAATTTATCGAAGATCTTAATATGCTTACAGAAGAAGATGACAAGTATCTTGAAAAAGAATATTCAAAGAAAGAAATTATAATTCTTACGATCTTGTTTCATTATTATGATGGAAAAAATAAAATATCAATGATAGAGAACTATAAGCGTTTTCTTATTGATGATGCGGAACGTGAGGAAAAAATAATATATGATTTTTCGAGAAACTTTAATAGGATAAGGAAAAGATTAATTCCTTTTTTAGAGGAGAGAATGTAAATGTATAACGAAGATAGAAAACAAAGGTTTTACGAATTTAAGTTAAAAACTGTTGCAAGCGTTACTCCTCTTGTACCTAGATTTAAGAGAGTTGCGCCGTTTGAACATATGTATCAAAAGGATTTATGTGACTTTAATTTAAATGAGATTACAGAAATGTATAAGTTGTTCAAATTTACAACATTAGAGTCCATTATTGTAGTAAATAATACTCTTACACAATATACGGACTGGTGTGTTAATGAGAATTTAGTGTTAAATGGACAAAATATCTATGCAACTATCACACCTGATATGCTGGCAGCACTATTAAATAAGACATTGTTAAATCATCAGATTGTATCAAGAGATACGATTTTAACATGGATCGAAGCATTAAAGAATCCTAGAGATCGATTCATGATCCTGAGCATTTTTGAATATGGCAAGTCTAAAGATTTTGAAGACACGATTAGAGCAAAACTTGATGATATCGACGTAGAAAATCATACAATGAAATTGTATTCCGGAAGAGTTGTAAATGTAAGTGAAGCATTAATTTTAACTGCACAAAAGAGCAATATGACAATGGAATTAACATATCCATATGGAACTAAATCCAAACTTATGGACGATGGAACCATTATAAAAAGATCTCATATTGTAAAAGATGATCCGCATTGTCTTGGGAGACAAATGTATAATTCATTAGCAGCAGCGTTGAAGTCCATAGATGTATCATATATGACTGCTGAAAAAATCAATATCTCAGGCCAAATCAATATGGCAAATGAATTAATCCGGAAATATAATTCAAATAAAAACAAGATTTTATATGATATTGAAACTCGGTCTATGATTGAACACCAATATGGAATAAAAATTAAAAGACCTGCGTATTTTCTTAAAAAATATGGTGACTATTTAATATAGTCGCCATGTTTAAATAAAGTAACAAGTTAAATTAACTTTCATTAAAATCAAATTTATTACGAGGAACAAAAAATGGTTAAAGAATTTGTAAAGAATGCAAGTAAAGTAGCTCAGAAAATCGATATTATGTTTGAAAAAGCAGCATATGACAATAAAACTGTTGCGGTACATTTCTCTGTAGGAGAAAAAGAATCTGCAATAATATCTCATATGCAGTTGAATCCAGTTAATATTACAGTAAATGATAATATTATCACTTTTGAAGAGGGAACAGCAGAGCATTATATTGATATTTCTCAGTTTGATTCAGTCAAATGTGATGACGAGTGCGTTAACGATATCGCGGATGCAACAATTGATATGATGTGTGATCATTGGTCAGTACATTTTGATATTTTGACGATTTAATTATACATAATACAGGAGGAAAAAATGAACAAGATTGAAGAAATGAAAGCATTGGTTGAAAAACTTAATCAGTACCGAGATGCTTATTATAATAATGCAGAGAGTATTGTTACGGATCATCAGTATGATGATCTGTGTGATCAGTTGGAAAAAATGGAAAAAGAAACAGGAATTATTTTAAGTAATTCTCCAGTCCATAGTGTTGGATATGAAGTAAAAAGTAAATTAGAGAAAATTGAGCATTCACATTTAATGATGTCTCTTGATAAAACTAAAGATGTGAATATACTTCGAAAATTTATTGGTGATAAAGATTCTTTGCTAATGTGTAAGATGGATGGATTGACAATTCTTTTGACGTATGAAGATGGAGAGCTGATCCAGGCTGAAACTCGCGGAAACGGCGTCACAGGAGAAATTATTACTCACAATGCAAAGGCGTTCGAAAATATTCCTATGCATATTAATCAGAAAGGCCACGTTGAAATTGAAGGAGAAGCTATTATTACATATACAGATTTTGAGAAAATTAATAATTTAATTAAACACGAAGAAGATAGATATAAGAACCCGCGAAATCTTGCTTCAGGATCAGTCAGACAGTTAGATAGTAAGGTAGCAGCCAAACGTCATGTTCGTTTTATAGTATGGAAGGTACCTGCCGGTATGGATGAACTACCTTTAATGTCAGCAAGATTTGAAAAAGCAAGAGAACTTGGATTTGATATTGTACCTTATATTCGTGTATATAAAGAAAATCAAAATCTTGAAGAGCTTATTAATCTGTTAAAGGAAAAGGCAGCATACTTATCTTATCCAATTGATGGGCTTGTTGCTGCATATAATGATATCGCTTATGGATTATCACTTGGAGTTACAGATAAGTATCCACGTCATTCTCTTGCATACAAGTTCTATGATAATGAATTTGAGACAGTTTTGACTGATATTGAATGGACTATGGGTAAATCTGGACAATTAACGCCTACAGCAGTTTTTGAACCGGTCGATATTGATGGAACATCTGTAAGCAGAGCGAGTCTACACAATGTGAGTATATTCAAAGGATTTTATCTCCATAAAGATGATACCGTATCTGTGTATAAGGCAAACCAGATAATTCCGCAGATTTCTCAAAACATAACAAGAGGTTATAATACCGGTGAAAAGTTTATAATTCCTAAAATATGTCCAATCTGTGGAGAACCAGTGTCTGTCGTAAAAGAGAACGATTCTGAAGTATTGATGTGCATGAATGCTGGATGCAAAGGCAAACTTTTGGGTGAGATGAATGCTTTTGTAGGGAAAAAGGCTCATGATATTAATGGATTATCTGAGGCCACATTGCAGCTATTGATTGATACTGGGCTTGTGATATCACCAATTGATCTGTATTATTTGAAGGATCATTCTACAGAATTGTCCAGATTACCTAGAATGGGAGCAAAGAAAATTGCGAATATTTTAGATTCTATTGAGTCTAGCAGGAATACTACCATAGAAAAATTTATTGTAGGATTAAATATTCCGTTAATTGGTGGTAGAGCTGCAAAGGATATTGCTAGATATGAAGAAATAAGAACCAGGGAATTAGGAATGCTCTATCCATTTGAAACATTTATTAAAGATGCTGCTTCTGATTTTAATTTTACCTGTATTGAAGGATTAGGGACGGAGCGAAATATTTCTATCCATAGATATTTTAAGGAAAATTATGATTACGTTATTGCTTTGTCAGAACAGTTCATATTTTCGAAAATTAATAATGATAAAATATCTTCTGAAAGCGATTCATTGTCCGGAAAGAAATTCTGTATCACTGGGAAGTTACATATTTTTGCTAACCGGGATGAACTTGTGGCGGATATAGAATCAAAAGGAGGGAAAGTTGTGTCCGGAGTTACAAAGGCAACTGATTATCTAATTACCAATGATAAAAACAGTGGATCTAGTAAAAATAAGAAAGCTTCTGAGTTGAATATTCCCATTATCAGTGAAGAAGAATACAAAAACAAATTAAATTAACTTTTGCTATTGACAAATATGGTTATAAGTGATATAGTTGACCTATCAAAACGAATTAGATTAACTCAATCAGAAAGGCATGAACAATGATATGTTACTATTTAAAAGGGAAAAATGGAGAGTACATCGCAAGAGATCCAACAGGAAGAATCAAATTAGTATCTGATCTTGCTGATGCACTCTTGGTTCCTGAAATTGAAAAGAAAAAGATTAAGGCAATTCAAGCAAATAATATTCCAGACGTATTAAAAAAATTTGGACCATATGAAATTTGTGAAACCGATTATAATGGAGTTGAAGCAATTACAACAGATGATATAGTTGATGAAATTATCGGTAGTATAAATGAATTTTCAAGTAAGATGAATGAAATTACTGATTATTCAAAAGAACTTAATTCTATTATTTCATATACTGATTCACAAATTTCAGACATTTTGCATTATATTGAATTTCATAAGTTTTCTGCGGCAGAAGGATATAAATTATGCAAAAAGCTGCAAGAGATTTGTGATAGACGAAGAGAAGCTAAGAATAAGATGCAAATTATAAATACAATGAAAATTCAATCATGTGCGAGCGTTTTATCTGGAAGTGCTACTAAAAGAATAGAAAAAATTGTGCCAGATAAAAAGTATACTCCAAGAGTATTTGATGAATTGTTCAAAAAGAATCAGTCTCGAATAAGAAAAGAAAAATCAGTGAAAATAAAAATTTAATTAAACAATAAGGAGATAAAGATATGTTTAAAGATTTTGTAAAGGCAATCCAGAAAAATTTACAGCAGATGTCTAAAGATTCTTCAAGATTATTCACAGTAAATGTGGATACCGAGGAGCTTTATAATTTATATCTGGATTCGTTTCCGGCAGGTACAAATGAAATTTACAGAGAAAGAAGAGAATATGACTGCAGTTGCTGTAGACATTTTATTAGAGACATTGGTAACGTCGCATCTATTAAAAATGGTGAATTACATACCATTTGGGGAATTAATCCAGTATCAGATGATAAATATAATGTAGTCGCAGCTGCGCTTGATGCCTATGTAAAACAGAAAGCGGTATTAGGGGTATTCCTCAAAAAAGAGAAACGAATTGGTACTCCTGAAAATAGAGAAATGCTCCCGACAGGAAAAATTAATAAATACGAGCATTTCTTTGTAGATCTGCCAGAAATTTGTATCTTTAAGGAATGTTATGGACATACACTTGAAGGTGATTTAAGTCAATTCAGAGATGTCCGTAATGTATTTAAACGTTCTCTTGATGAAATTAGTAAAGAAGCTGTAGATACTGTACTTGAACTGATTGCTCAAAATTCTTTATATAAAGGTGCCGAATGGAAAAAGCAACTTACTGAATTTAAGAATTATCAGAAAGAATATGGAAAGCTTACGGATGAACAGAAAGAACTTTGGATCTGGGAAAAGTCAATTGCTGCAGGTGCCGTTATCGGCAAGATTCGTAACCATAGCATAGGAACATTGCTGGTTAATATTTCCGAAGGAATGGATCTTGACCTTGCCGTTAGAAAATATGAGCAGATTGTAGCCCCTGTAAATTATAAACGTCCAAAGGCGATCTTTACAAAGAAGATGCTTGAAGATGCAAAGAAGACTATTACAGAACTTGGTTATATGGATTCATTACAGAGAAGATTTGCTACCTTGGATGATATCACAGTGAACAATATACTTTTCTCTAATAAAGACGCAGCAAAGAGAATTACCGGTGCTATGGATTTGTTTGATGAAATGGAACAGGATGTTGCAATTGATCCAAAACGATTCTCTAAGGTAGAGGAAATAAGTGCAGAAGATTTCATTAAGAATGTTTTGCCTGTAGCGAAAGAATTGGAAGTATATTTGGAGAATAAACATATTCAGAATATGGTATCTCTGATTGCTCCAGAAGTTGCTGCTGCGAAAACAATGTTTAAATGGAACAACGGAATGTCTTGGGCATATACCGGTAATATTACAGATTCAGATATTAAAGAAAATGTAAAAGCTGCCGGTGGCTCAGTCACAGGTGTTGTAAGATTCTCTATTCAATGGAATGACAAAGATGGAAAGGATAATTCTGACCTTGACGCACATTGTATTGAACCAAAAGGTGGAGATCATATTTATTTTAGTTGGAAAAAATCACGACGTACTAGAGGAGAATTGGACATTGATATTACTCATCCAGTTGATCAGTGCAGAAATAGTAATGGAGTTGCTGTTGAAAATATTACATTTCCATCTAAAGAACGCATGATTCCTGGTACATATAAGTTTTTTGTAAATCAGTTCGCATACAGAGGATCTCAGGGATTTAAAGCTGAAATTGAAGTAAATGGAGAAATTCATTCTTACGAATACAATGCTCCAGTACGTGGAAATGTAGATGTTGCAGAAGTAATTCTTGATCAGGCAGGTAATTTTAAAATTGTGGACAAACTTCCAGGAAATTGTTCTATGATCAGTAAAGATGTATGGGGAATTAAAACTCTGCAGTTTACACCGGTATCTGTTGTATGCTACTCACCAAACTACTGGGATGAACAGAAGGGAATTGGTCATCAGCACTTATTCTTTATGCTGAAGGACTGCATCAATCCAGAAGAGCCGAATGGATATTATAATGAATTCTTGAAACCGGAACTTGAGCAGCACCGAAGAGTATTTGAAGCGCTTGGAGCAAAAGCACATGTAAAAGATGTTGATGATCAGCTTTCAGGAGTAGGATTTTCACTTACAAAGAGAAATGATCTAATTATTAAAGTAAAAGGCGCTACAGAGCGAGTAGTAAAAGTAAAGTTTTAACATAATTTAATTATACAAATAGAAAGAGAGGAATAAAGACATGGAACTTACAAATATTTTTGAGGCGGCAACAAGATATAAATACAGATTCCCGTTCAAAGGAATGATTTCAGTAGAGGATTTATGGGATCTGAAATTACAGGATCTGGATTCAGTATTTAAATTGCTGAATAAAGAGAAAAAACAGAGTGATGAAGAAAGTCTGTTACAGGTTAAATCTGAAGCAGACCAGGAGCTGGAAAATAAAATTCAGATTGTGAAATTCATTGTACAGGTAAAACAGGCAGAAACTGCAGAGAGACTAGCTGCAAAAGATAAGAAAGAGCGCAATCAGAAGATTATGAGAATTATTGAGAGAAAGCAGAACGAAGCTCTGGAAGGCAAGAGTCTTGAAGAACTGACAGCTATGTTAGAGGAGTAATATATGGGAATACTTGGAGATATTGCAGGGTTTCTGTTTATGGTGATTGTGATATTGATTTTACTACTAATTTTGTGTTTTATATGTGCTGGGGTGTTAGCTGCAATTGTAGAGGCTATATACGAGGAAACCGGAAAATTAGAAGCTTTGTATAATATTTTACGTCATCTTCTTTAAGGGAAATAAAATGAAAACATTTACAAAAAGAATTCTTTTACTTGCTTCGATACTCCTTATTTGGAGTATCGCTGCAAGACACGTAAATCCCTTGTTCGTTCCGGAACCAGTTACGGTATTTGATGATCTGATAGGCATGATACATACAGGACAGTTGATTAAGGCAATTGAATATTCGTTTCTAAGAATAACCGCTGCTACATTTATATCTGGAGCAATAGCATTTCCTATAGCGATTCTAGTTTATAATTCCAGAATTGCTAAGGATATTCTTAATCCGATAATCAGTGTTATGCGATATATTCCGGTGACTGCATTTTATCCATTGCTTATTATGTGGTTCGGGATAGATGAAATGATGAAAATTGTATTTTTGTTTATCGCAACATTCGTATATATGATGCCGTCAGTTGTATTATGCCTGGAGGAAGTAAACAACGATCTAATAGATATCGGACTTACAATTGGAATGAGCAAATTACAAACGATATGGAGAATCCAGATTCCGGCATCATTGCCAGGAGTATTAAATAGCTACATTATGATGTATGGAATTGGATTTACATATATTGCAGTAGCTGAAACAATAAATGCTCAATATGGACTTGGATATATAATCCAGCAATCATCTTCCAGAGGAAGAACAGATTTAGTATTTATGGCAATCATTGTGATTATGATCATCAGTGTTATATTTGATTATGTATCTAAATGGTTAGTGAGGAAAATTTTTAAGTGGAGGTATATAAATGATTGAAATTCATGATTTATACACAGGATACAGTAGAGATAAACCACTTTTATCTGGGTTTAATTATAATTTTGATAATAAGATCTACGGGATCCTTGGAGAATCTGGATGCGGCAAGACAACTTTGTTAAGGACGGTTGCAGGATTAATCAAACCGTTATCTGGAGAAATTATCATAGATAATAATCCGGTTACAAAAGCAAGTAAAAATGAAGTATATATGATGCATCAGAACTATACTTCTTTTGATTGGTTAAATTGTCTTGACAATATACTAATTGCTAAAAAAGTTAAAGGCCATGTAGAACCAGAAGATATAGAAGCAGCTAAGAAGATGCTTTATTTAGTTGGTCTGAATGGAAACGAAAATAAATATCCTAAGCAGCTGTCTGGAGGCATGAAACAACGGCTTGCGTTAGCCAGGACGTTATTTGCAAAACCAAAGATTCTTTTAATGGATGAACCGTTGTCAGCGCTGGATGCTGAGACACGAAGTAATATGCAATTGTTAATTATGGATTTGCATAGGTTACTTAATAATACTGTAATCATGGTCACGCACAGCGAATCAGAAGCAAAGAGAATGTGTAATGAAATATTGAAATTTTAGGGAGGAAATACGATGGGAATTTTAAAAAACTTATTTGTGGAAGAAGTACCGGATGAGACGCCTGATATTCCAGATGTAGATACTGATTTTGATACAACTGGGACTAACGCAGAACTTGATTCAGTCAATACTGACACTTTGATTGATGATATTTACAGCCAGAATAATCTGGCAGATAAAACACAGTCAATTTTTAAAGTGGAAGAGTTAATAAAATCATTTCCAAAGGAAATGACGACAGAAACAAAAAGAAATTCAGTGTTGGCAACACTTGGTGTATTTGGCTTGACAGTGACTGATGTTGAGGCAGACGGAGAAAAAAGAGTTGATGTTTTAAGCGACATTCTCTCAAAGATTATTTGTGATTCTGAAGCTGTTGTTACTGAAAAAGAAAATGCTATTGAAGAACATAAAATGGAAATCGAGCGTCTGGAAAAGGAAATTACTGATCAAAGGGCTGAAACAAAAACATCTGATGAGACTATTACTGCTGAAATTGACAGAATTAAAAATTTAATTAACTTTACTGTTGGAGGAAATGCATAATGGAACTTGGTAAACTGATTTTTATTGTTGCAGTGGTTGTTATTGTATTGATACTGATTCTGTTTCCGGAAGCAAGAAAATTACTGTCTGGATTTACTAGATTATTTATCAAAGATATGGCAACCACACCAGAAGGAGCAGAGGCTATCTATGAAGAAAAAATTGACCAGGCTCAGGAATCTTATAATAAAGCGGATAATGCATATAAGATTGCTGCTGGAAAATTAAGTAATGCACAGAAAGATCTCGATAGGAAAAGAAAAAGACTTGTTAATGTTGAAGCTGAGTGTGAATCTCTTGTGAAAACAAATCAAATCGAGCTTGCACAGTTAAAAGCAGAGGAAAGAGAAGAAATCCTTTCAGATATCCGCAGAGTTACCGGTTTGGTAAATGCCTATAAAGAAGCTACAGCCGCTGCAAAAGAGACACAGGAAAGGTGTGAAAAGAATCTTAGAAGTCTAAAGCGTGAAAGTAAAGAAGTTGTGGAGAATATGAAGGTAAAGAAGCAGCTTCAGGAAGTCTATGATGATATGGACGAACTGAAAAATGTCACTGCAACAGATAAATTGCTTGATTCTGTTCGAGATAAAAACAGAGATCTGGATGCCATTGTGGAAGGATCTAAAGTAGTACACAATAATAAAATGTCTACTAAACTTGAAAAGGCTGAAGCAGAAGCAAAAAAGAATAACAGCAATGATTATCTGAACAGTTTGAAAAAGAAATATAATAAATAAGGAGTAATAAAATGAAGAAAGCAAAAAGATTTAGATTAACTAAGGCAGCAAAAATTCTGATCATGATTCTGATTGTAGCACTGCTTGGAGGAGGTATCTTTGCAGGAACACAGACTGGAATGATTCAGACGAAGAAAAACAAAAAGGAATCAATCGTATCAAAGACAGGTAATACAAATGCAAATAAAGAAAACAGTGTGAATAAAGACAATAAAACTGCAGATGATGATACAACCATTAATTTATCATTAGATGAATGGATAGGATGGAAATCCATTATTGACGCTAATGGCGGCTTAACAACTCAGTCAGGTTCCATCTATGATAAACTTGGCGTAAAAGTAAATATTAATGTTATTAACGACGCAACACAATCAAGTAATGCTCTGATTAAAGGGGATTTGAATGCAGCTGGCTATACAATCAACAGAACTGCATTCTTATCTAAGAAATTCACTGATGCCGGAAAAGAAGTGGTGATGCCGTATATTACAAATTACTCAAATGGTGGCGACGGTATTATTGCGAAATCTTCTATTCAGAATGTAAATGATCTTGTAAATGCTAAAATTGGTGTACCAGAATTCTCTGAAGCTCAAACACTTGTAGTATGGTTTGTAAATAATTCTGATCTTTCAGCTAAGAAGAAAGCGAAAATTATTGATAATCTTGTATTATTTTCAACACCAGATGATGCAGCAAAAGCATTTTTTGCCGGACAGATTGATGTTGCAGCAACCTGGGAACCATATCTGACTCAGGCAAAGAATATGACAGATGCGCATGTATTATTCAGTACTGCAAGTTCTTCAAATCTTGTTATGGATGGAATTCTGTTTGATAAGAAATTTGCAGAAGCGCATGCAGATGTAGTGGAGAAATTTATCCAGGGATCTCTGGAGGCAGCAGATATGTATAATACAGAATTTGATGCGATTCGTGAAGTAATGCCTATGTTCAATACCGCATCAGATGAAGATATTGTAGCAAATACGGAGTCTGCAAAACTGACAACATGGAAAGATAATTTAGATCTATTAAATGGAACTGCAAAGACAATTTATTCAGATATGTGTAACGTATGGAAATCAATTGGTGAGTCTGTAAATGCTGATCTTGTTAATAGTATTTTTGATGATACATATATTAATGCTATTTCAGATAAATTTAGTGCAACGGAAGTGTCTAATACAAATACTGTAAAGGTTACAGAGGATAATAAAAAGGAAATTCAGGATACTGAAGCTTTATTACAGGGTAAAGCATCTGTTACATTTATTCAGAATACGGCAAAATTCTCTGATTCTGCTGCAGCATCTAAAGAACTTAATAAGTTTATTGACATTGCAAAGGTACTTGACGGTGCAATAATTGAAATTGCAGGAAATACAGACCCTAATCCGGAATCAGATCCTGAAGACGAGTATAATCAGAAGTTGTCTTTACAAAGAGCAGAAGCTGTTAAAAACTATTTTGTTATGAATGGAATTTCTAACGGACGTATTGTAGTAGTTGGAAATGGATCCAGCAATCCTGTTGTTGATAATGATACTGATGAACATCGCGCAATGAATAGACGTACTGATGTATCATTTAAGATCATTGAGTAAGGAGTAATTATGGTTGCTTTAAATATAGAAACATTTGTTGTATGCCTTGTCATTGCTTTTCTGGCAGGTATTCTGGTTGCAAAAATTAAATTAAAGAAATAAAGGAGAAAAATTATGGGATTTACATTATTTGGAGAAGAATATAAATATGAAGTAGACAGTATTAATATTGGGATTTTTTGTCCGGATGGGACATTATTAATAGTTTTAAAACTTAAAGATGGTACATATAAATCAATTGATGTTAATCTTGGAGCAGAAAAATATAAGTCATTATGCAAAGAGAATAACATTACAAACAATGTGCCGGTTCTTGTTACACAAGAACATGTTAATAAATTAGATAAAGAAATAAAACCTAAGTACAAATGGGGAGACTGGAAAGAAGGTTACACTTTTTTTATGGATCCATTTTCTCGTAGAGAAAAACTATTAGTATATAATGTTAGAACTAATGGTAAGAGAGTGCAGGTAGAATTCGACGGTGTAAAAGCTATGGCTTCTTGTAATATTGAAGCAGGAGATCAATTTGATTATAAGTTTGGTAGGGAACTGGCAGAGCGAAGATTGATTGCGAAATTGATTGAGAAACGTGCAAATTCATATTATATAAGCAAAATCAACAAAACAAATTAAATTAACTTTGCGTATTGACAAACAAAACTTGATATGCTATACTAAATACATAGTCAAGGATGACAACAGCACAGAGGAGTGAAAGCTCCCTGTGCTAAATAAAAAGAAGAAAGAAATTTAATTATACAAACAATGAATGTAGCGGTATGATGAAATTGGCTAGACATAATAGACTTTGACTCTATTGAGCAGTAGCTCGTGTGGGTTCGAATCCCACTACCGCCGTTTGGCAAGTATTTTATACAAATATACTCCAGCCGAATTGCAGAGAAATATAATTTAATTATACAAAAAGGAGATAAAAATGAGTAAAATTATTAGTACAGGTTCCACTTTTAGAATCTACGGAGATGATCTTGTAACACATAATCAACTTCCGGCACAAATTTATTCTATCAGATGTTCACAGATGACAGGATTTTATTTAGAGAAACATGCTGATATTGAGATCAATGAAGATAAAATATACGGTGTGCACATGGAAAAAGTAAATAAAGTATTAAATGCTTTTCCAAATTTCAATAAAAATCTTGGCGTGATCTTATCTGGAGCCAAAGGAATTGGCAAATCTTTATTTTCTAAGATTCTTGCTGTAGAAGCTGTAAAAAAAGGATTACCAGTAATTATTGTTGATACATATATCCCTGGAATTGCTAATTTTATTGAAGAAATTGAACAGGAAGTATTAGTAATGTTTGATGAGTTTGATAAAACATTTGGTAATATTAAAGCTGCTGATGGTATGGCTAATCCACAAACAGAGCTGCTTACATTATTTGATGGATTAGCTCAAGGGAAAAAGTTATATGTTATTACTTGTAATAATCTTAATACTCTGAGTGATTATTTGGTAAATAGACCTGGAAGATTTCATTATCATTTTAGATTTGATTATCCGACAGATTCTGAAATCACAGAATATATGAGAGACAAGTTACATAAAGAGTATTATGGAGAAATTAGTAAGGTAATTGCATTTTCTAAAAGAGTCAGCTTAAATTATGATTGTTTAAGAGCTATCGCATTTGAGCTTAATACAGGATTACAATTTCAAGAGGCAATTAAAGATATGAATATCCTTCATATAAATAATACCGTTTATATAGCTACTTTGTATACTAAAGATGGAAAAAAGGATACAGAAGAAAAGAGCCTTGATTTATTTGATAAGACTGCTAATCATAGTTTATATTTTACGATAGATGGAAAATGGTTCTATACAAAATTTTCTGGTGTTGATGTAAGATATGATTTTGATAGACACATTGATTTTGTTGATGGAAAAGATATTGAAATTGTTCCGGATGATGACTATGACGATCTTACAGAAGAAGAAAAGAAAAAATATAAAGCTATTAAAATTGATCATATTGTTTTTGCAAGAAAAGAAGAAAAGGGACTTCATTATAATCTTTCTGTATAAAAAATTTAATTAAACATTCCGGTGAATAAAAACTTTTGTATGTAGAAGTTCGGTTATAAGCATATATCTTTCATTTTACTTTTTACCTCTTATAACTCGTTTGAAGCAGGTCTTACGAGTATAAATAAACTGTATAAGGGTAAGCCGGTAGTAACCTTATACAACAAGCGGATATGACGGAACTGGCAGACGTAGAAGGCTCAAACCCTTCGGAGAAATCGTGTGGGTTCGAATCCCACTATCCGTATTCGGACTATTCTTACGGATTTACTTGATGGCCTAAATAGTAATGAGGAGAAATAAGTCCGAGAGGTTAACCTTTATATTATACAGCGTCTATAGGACATTAAAGAAGATTGAAAAGTTGGTGGAATACTGGAACCCAGTGATGAGGAAGCTGCAGATGTGTTGGTTGTATGGTTTGGACGCATTGAAAGGAAACATTTATATAGATGTGCTTTGTGCTAATGAGGTTGTGAGTGGGCGTTGGAGGAGGATCTGGTAGCAGATGTGTAATTAGTTACGAAGCGAAAAGTAATTGAGTCAGTGAGGTAGAAATAATGTGGGAGGGCTTTTGAGAGTGATGACGATCGTTCGTGTAACTGACACGATTGCATAAGCAAGTTTTTTACAGATATTGTTACATTTCTATATTGTGGGTGTAATTATAACGCCCACTACATGGAAACTTAGCTCAGTTGGTTAGAGCAACCGGCTCATAACCGGTCGGTCCTGGGTTCGAGTCCCAGAGTTTCCATTCGCCACAAAGTTGGGCGCGACTTTGCTTCATTTCAATACGAAAGAGCCGTTTCTGGTTACGTAAAATCAGATGGCGCTGGAAAGACAGTGACATTTTGAGATTGTTTCCAAAGTAGAAACGTACTAGCTTTAGAGAAAATGTAGGGAATTGAGCTGATCAAAGAACATATAATCCTGTTGTGACTGCAGCACGACAGGTCATGCATGTAAAAACAAATTTTAAAAATGTCACATATCGCTAAAGACGATATGGGGGATGTAGTTTCGTGGGAAAACGTCGTTCTTGTGACAGTGAACGGAAACAGATGGTTCGACTCCTCTCATCCTTATTTTGTAATGATGTCGCGCGGATCATTACAGAAGAAAATAGTAACCACTGAAATGTATATTTAAGGAGGCAGTAAACATGAAAAAATATGATTTATGTACTGGTGATATCGTTCTTTCTACAAAGGGAAGTTATGGTATTGTACTAATCGGAACTAATGGAGATGATCAGATCAAATGGTACAGTAATAATGGAGGACAGGTTATTGACAGATTTAGATCTTTTTCTATGCTTAATGAAGATCTTACGTTCAAATATGATTTAGGTAATCGTATTATTAAGGTATGGAGAACGAAAGACAAACATTATCTTGGTGATAAAGCAATTACAAAATATCATGCAGCAGAAAATCATGGATTTGAATGTATCTATGAAGAGCTAATAAAGGAAGTAACTATGGCTGAAGTAGAAGAAAAGTTCGGCTGTAAAGTGAAAATTGTTAAGGAATAAAATTTAATTATACAGGCACGTATAAATGAGAAATAGGAAATAATATTTGAAGCACTATCTTAAAAGATCAGTGCATAGATGTCAGTGTGACAATAAACTGCAAAGTTATTCCACTTCGGAAAGCGAGGTGAAATAATGGAGCAGAAGAAATTTATGGATATTCAACGTCTGAAAGAAGGATATGCAGATGGATTTGTACCTGGTGACTTAATTGTTATTCAGGAAAAATTTGATGGATCTCATGCAGCAGCTAGATATGATGCAGAGACTGGCAAAATGGTAGCTTTTTCCAGAAGACATACGTTGGATCAGAACAATACATTAAATGGTTTTTATAATTATGTACAGGAATTCAATCCTGAAGATTATAAAGACGTTCCAGACTATGTGATATTTGGAGAATGGTCTGGGGCAAGAAACGCGATTATTTATTATCCAGAGAATACTAAGAAATGGTATGTATTTGATATTTATGATGTAAGGGAAGAAAAATATCTTCCTAAGTCAGAAGTAAAGGCATTTGCAGAAACGCATGGACTTACATATATCAATACATTTTATGTTGGACCGTTTGTCAGTTGGGAACATGTACAAAGTTTTATGGATCATCCGGGATATGGAGAAATTCAAGAAGGTATTGTTATAAAGAACCAAACAAGATTAAACGATCCGAATAGCAGATTACCATTTGTAGTGAAAATCGTTGGAGATAAATTTCATGAAGTCGCAAAAATGAATCATGTTAAAAAGATTCAGGATCCGCAAAAGTTGCAAGAACGAACAGAAGCACAGGAACTTGTAAAATCTGTCGTGACGCGGCGTAGAGTTGAAAAAGAGTTATATAAAATGCGTGATGAAGGAATCATCCCAACAGAGTGGTGTGAACAGGATATGAAAACTGTTGCAAGGAATCTTCCAAACAGAATTTATACAGATTGTGTAAAAGAAGAACCGGAAGTAGTTCGAGCAGCAGGACAATATTTTGGAAAATTCTGTTCCGTTATTTCGATGAATTACGCACGAGAGATTATTCTCGGTCCGACTGGAGCAAAGTAAGGCGAAAGGAGGACACGAATGGTGGCAACAGCATTTAGTAGATTATGTACTTCTTGTAAAAAAAGATTTGCATACAAACAAACAGACGCCATCTTTGATGAGAATGGATATGGATATTCAACTAAGCTTGTGAAATGCAAACATTGTGGGCGATTAAATGTGATTCGATATTTTGAAGATGACTCGATGAAATTAAACAATGATAGAAAATATTATGATTATGACATGGTATAGAATAGGAGAATAATAAATAATGGCAAAACAGAAAGAAAAAAAACCGTTAGATAAAAAAGGCTGGGTTCAGACATTTGAATTGATTGGAAAGGCATGTATTAATAAGGATTATACTTTCAGAATTGATGAACATTCTAAGAAAAGTGATTGGATTTACAATTCTATTAACTTGAACGTTGATTGCGGCGAGAAATATGGAAAAGTCGGATGTGAATTAATGGGTGGTTATGGAGCTGGTAGAAACAATGTCATTTATGTTCATGGTAAAGATGAGAATGGCGGAGATGATTTTGAGAACAGATACCAGATTGATTTCGATGATAGATTTGATGAAGATATTTTGAAGGATATCGGAGAACTTTGTTTCATTAAAATTGGAATCGAGAAAGATACAAAAGGTGAGGTCGTCGTCAATAAATTCTTACATGCATATGATGCAATCAAATATCTGTCCGAGGCACTTAGAGACGGCATGGAAATTAAGGTGAGAGGACAGCTGAAATATACTGTATATGACAAACGTATACAGGTAAGAAAAGAAATTAACAGTATTTACCTTCCAAGAGAGAAGGAATTGAATACTTATGAAGCAGCATTTACTCAGTCAATGCTTCTTGACAAGTATTCAATTGGAAAAGCAGATAAAGATAAATGCGTATTCCCGGTAACAGCATATATTCTGGAGAAATTCAAGGAATATAACGGTAATGACTTAACTGAGGGCGGCACTGTAAAAGGCGGTAAGTTTGTACCTCTGAGAAAGACATTTGAGTATGCTTACGATCCGGAAAATGAAAAATCTGTTGAGCGCGTTGGAAAACTTTTCAAAGTTAAGAAAAACGTGACATTGATTACTTGCCAGGGAGTATTTGTTGAGGGCGGTGCAGTAATCCAGACAACTGAAGACGATTTACCAGATGATATTAAAGAACTGGTTGAAATGGGAGCTTACACTCTGGAAGAAGCATTGGCACTCTGTACAGAAAATGCTAGTAAAGAACGAAGAATGTTACTTACTAGACCGGTTATTAAATTAGTTGGAGAAGACGGATCTAAGGTTCCACAGATTCAGAAGTTCGATTCTATGTATTCAGAAGACGATCTTGTATTGGATTATCTGATTGAAGCAGATGAGGACGAAGATGAAGAGGAGCCGGAAGAGGATCCTGAAGCTGATTCAACAGAGCAGGATGAAGAAATTGACTATGATTCAATGTTAGATTCGCTGCTTGATGATTAATAACTATAAATAATTAAATTATACAAAGTGTAGAGAGGAAAACAAATACTATGGGATACGGAAAAAAGAATACAATTAAAATTGACCCTTTAGCATACAATATTGGACTTATTGGGGAAAGTGGTATAGGAAAAACAACAATTGTCAAAGAAATGTGTGAGAAACTTGTAGGTGAAGATGGATATCGTTTTCTTGAGTGTGGTAAAGAAGATGGTGCAGACGGTATTAATGGAATCAACTATTTGAATTGCCCGGAATGGTCAATGGATTATGATGAAGAAACAAATAGTATTGGATTTGAAGATTTTGTGGATGATGTCGTTGAGAATAAATCTACAGAATATCCTGATCTAAAGACTGTTGTTATTGATACATATGATCAGCTTGTAGAAATTGCAAAGCCAGAAGTTATTCGTATGCATAATGCGGAGAACCCTGAGAAACCGGTAAAATCTATCAAAGCAGCTTTTGGTGGTTATATGGCCGGAGAGGATAAGGCAACAGAAATTGTTCTGAATAAGTTATGGGAACTGAAATCGGTTGGTGTTCATTTCATTATTATTGGACACGTTAAGCAGCGTACACAAGATGATGTAACAACAGGACAGACATATACTTCTCTAACAACTAATATGTCAATGAGAGATTTTAATGCAATCAAAACAAAATTACATTTTCTTGGTGTTGCTTCTATTGATAGAGAAATCGTGCAGGAAAAGACTGGCAAGACTAAAAAGGAAGGTAAAAAAGATGTAGATATTATGAAAGGTGTAATTACAAGCGAAAGCCGTAAAATTACATTCCGTGATGATTCTTATTCTATCGATTCTAAATCAAGATTTGCTGACATTGTTCCGGAAATTGAATTTAGTTCAGATGCATTAATCAAGGCTCTTACAGATGCTATCAAAGCCGAAGCATCTAAAGGGAGTAAATCTGTTGATGAATTAAAGAAAGAACAGGATTCAGCTGCAGAAAAAAGAGCTGAAAAGATTGCGGAAGCCGAGGCAGAAGCTAAAATACAGAAAGAACTTAGTGAAATCACAGAAAAGATTAAGGCGTTCTGTATTGCTAATAAAGGTAAAACAGCAAAATTAAAACCACTTGTAGCTGCAGCTAAAGAAATGGGTTATGACAATCCGATGAAAGTAACAAATATTGATGACGCAAAAAAGATTCTTGAACTTACTGTTGCGTAAATAAATATTGATCCCAGGGCTTATGCCTTGGGATTTCTAAGGAGAATAACATTGAGTAAGGAAAATAAAAAGGACACAACTGGTTGGAAAAATGAAGACTTCTTACAAATGTGTAATTGGGTTGAAAGAGAATTGATGGGGTATTCTGGGACGCAGCGTTTGCATAAGAACGCATGTCTAAGATTACAGGGGCTAAGAAAAGGACAAAGTATGGCGAATAATTCTCATGAAATGTATGGAGAATATCCTATTGATGTTATTTTTAATACTTTTAAAGCGAACAAATATGTCATTTTAAAAGCAATAAAAGGAAAAACATTTAATAGCGAAGATCAGAAAATGGCTTACATTTGTGCTATTGTAAGCAGCCGAATTAATGATATGTACACCAGAATGAAAAATGCAAAGAAAAGCGAAGAGAAGTCTGAAAAGATTGATATAGGAGCGCAAAATAGTGAAGCAGCTAAATATCAACGTCAGACGGAAGAGGTCGTAAATTCTAAGTTTGAGGAGATTTGGTAGTTGACATCTACCACTACTAAGACGAAAGACCGCAGTAGTGCGAAAACAATGTCTCCTTTTGAAAAAGAATGTATTGAAACTATAAAAAAGGTAAATGAATATAAGTTAATTGCAGAAGCAAATGCAGTGTCTTCTATTTACAAGAACCCGGATTTAGTCAGAGACACTTCTTTGAAACTGGAAGATATAACAAATAATGCTTGGAGAGTATATTTTTCAATTGCGAACGATATCATCAATGTAGAACAAAAAAATACATTAGATGAAATTACAATCAATATGTATCTATCGAAACATTCAAAATTAAGTAAGAAATACGATGAATATGGTGGATATGGGAAGATTGAAAGTTCATTTACATATATCGAAGAAGCTAATTTTGATTCTTATGTGAATGAGGTAAAAAAGTGGAACGCTGTAATGAAATTAGCCCGAATGGGCTTTCCTGTAAAAGAAAAGTTAAGTAAATATGTCGATGCTAAAGCTGAAGATATATATAACGAACTTGAGGCACTTTTGAATCACACATTTATTAATGTGGAATCTGAAGTTAAAACTTATAATGCCTGCGACGGATTATTTGATTTGATTGATAAATTAAATGCTGGAAGTCAGGTAGGAATGCCACTTAAACATTGTGATATTTTGAATAGAGAAATTGGCGGCATTAATTTTAATGGAAACATTTATGGTCTAGGTGCCAATTCAGGTGTTGGAAAATCAACAACAGCAATCAACTACTTAATGCCTTCAGTATTAGAACATAATGAAAAAATGGTCATTATGATTAATGAAGAAGATCAGGACAAAGTAAAGAAAGAGTTACTTATCTGGGTTGCAAATAATTTGTATAGTGCTGGACTACATAAATATATATTACGTGATGGCCATTTTAGTAAAGATGTTTTAGATAAGCTTCGTAAGGCAGCAAAATATCTTGAAGAGTTAAAAGAACGCAGAAATATTACAATCGTTCCCTTTGAAAAATATACTGTCAAAGCAGCAATCAAAGTAATAAAAAAATACTCTAGCATGGGAGTAAGGCTGTTTGTTCTGGATACATTAAAAGAATCATCTGATTCAAGAGACACAGAAACATGGAAATCTATGGAACGAGATATGGTTGATCTTTATGATGTTGTGAAACCAGCTGCTAAAAATGTAGCATTATTTGTTACATATCAGTTAGGGAAAGCTTCAGTAAAGATGAGGTATCTTACAAATAATGAAATTGGACAAGCAAAGAATATATTGGATGTATTTAGTGTGAATTTAATGATGCGTAAACCATTTGAAGATGAGTTTCCTGGTGGTTCACATGAGATTAAAGCTTATAAGTTAGCGGGGAAAAATAATTCCTCAAAGATTCCATATCATCTGGATCCGGATAAACATTATATGATCACATTTATTACTAAAAATAGATTTGGGGCTACAGACCAATTCCAGATAATCTCAGAGTATGATCTGAGTACAAATATGCACAAAGATGTTGCTATTTGTAATATAGCACAAGATTTTTAAGCGGAGAGTAACTATGACTGCATTAGAGATTAAGGAATACATTCAAAAAAATGGAAAAATACCTTATGTTTTAGAAAGCATTGGGTGTAGCAATATAGTATATCATGATAACAAGGATTATTATAGCTGCTCTAATGCGGTGGGTGGCGACTGTAACAATCCAGCCGCCATCAATATAAGAAATAATAAATATCTGAATTATCGAAATTATACCAGAGGAGTTGAATATGACGATGGTGAGGATTTAATTTCTTTAGTTCAGTATAACAAAAATATTAATTTTGCAAATGCAATGAAATATCTTCATAAACTTTTAGGATTGAAAAATTTATACAAAGGAAAAGAGGAGAAGAAAAAGCCGGATGATTCCTGGTTCGTGTTCTCAAGATTTGTGGTTAAGCGTAGGAAATGTGTTGTAAATGACTTTGATCCTATGAGTGAAGATATTTTAAATGATTTTGTTCCATATATTCATATTGATTTATTTCGCGAAGGGATTGTAAAACGAACAATTAAAAAATTTGGACTTGGATATTCGTATAGATGGAGGAGAACAATATTTCCAATTAGATATTGGCTAGACGGAACTCTGATGGGATATAATGCCAGAAGTTCCATCGAAAATTGTTCTGAATTTGGAATATCAAAGTACTTTATAACACCTGGGATGCGAAAAGAAATTAATATATATGGATTGTGGGAAAATTATAAAGATATTCAGAAAGCAGGATATATTGTTATATTCGAAGCCGAGAAATCTGTTCTTAAAAGAGATAGCAGAATGGATCCAACCGGCGGTGCAATTGAAGGTCATGTACTTTCAGATGAGCAGGTGCGAATTATACTTGGCACCGGAGTAGAAGAAGTTATTATCGCGATGGATAATGATGTTCCAATAGAAGAGGTCTGGAATATGTGTGAGAAGTTTTACGAATTACGTAAAGTCAGCTACATTCGTGATAAATGGAAACTGCTTGGCCCAAAGGACTCACCTGCAGATGCGCCAAATAAAATATACAATTTTCTGTTTAAATGGAGAATTCCTTATGATGAAAGTAAACACAGAGAATATTTAAAGAGTTTGAAAAAATAGTTGAGATTAAGCTATGAAGAACTGCAGAAGATGTGCGAGGCACTTGGAGTCGATAGACTCAATTCATGGAGCCGTGTAAACTGCGTACACAATGGTCTCTATGAGTATTTTTTGAAGTATGTATTACATAAAAAAGAGGATCGTGATGATTCTATTTATAAAGTAACTGGCGGTATTAGTCATGATATTATAGAGCGATTTTATACTGAAGAATTAGCTTATGAAAAAATGGCTGAAGAGTTTGACGAAGGATGGATGATGGCATTTGATATTGCTGATCTAAAATTTGTTCGTGGAGATGGTGCCAGAAACAATAGTATTGCAACTAAGTATTATTATGATTTGAAAAATTTCTTTGAGACACACGAGAAGATTACTGATCATATTGATATTGAAAAGTTTGTAACTGTAAAGGTTGGTGACGAATATTACCAGGGGTATATTGACGCTCTGGTGACAGATGAAAATGGTAATTATACTATATTAGATTGGAAGACAAGCAGCATATATAAGGGAGATAAAGCGAAAAATGAATGTGGGCAGTTGGTAATGTATTCTATAGCTTTACATCAGATGGGAATACCATTTGAAAAGATTAAGATTGCATGGAATTTCCTTAAATATCAGTGTGTAACTGTTCAATCTAAAAAAGGTGTAAAGAAAGTAAGAGAAATCGAACGCTTTGAGCTTGGGGAGAAGCTACAGGCAAATGCAAAGATGTGGTTAAAAGAATTCGGATATGAAGAAAACATGTTGGAGTATCTGGATAAATTAGCTCAAACAAATGATATTACTTGTCTTCCACCGGAAGTACAGGAGAAATATGAATTGCATGATTGTTATGTATATGTTGACTTGACTCCGGAGTTGATTCAGTATTGGGAAAATTTTATTATCAATACTATGAAAATGATTCGTGATAAAGAAGCTACATATGCGGAACTAAAGGCAGCAGGAAAATATGATGAAGCAGATAAACTTTGGTGGGAAGATGAAGAGAGTCTAAAAAAGCAAAGTTATTATCTTACGAATTTGTGTGGTTATTCCACTAAACTTTATAAACCGTTAAAAGCTTATCTTGATGCTCAAGATGCAAAGAAAAATGGAGATATTTTGGGTACGAAAAATAAGCAGGATGAAGAATACGACATTGATAACTTAGATTGGCTTAACGATTTATAAGGAGAGAGAATGGAACGATATACTATTTACCATTGCCATACAAACCGTTCTCTTCTTGATAGTTGTACTGGTTATAAAGAATATGCAGACCGTGTATCTGAGCTAGGGTATAAAGCCTTAGCTCTGACGGAACATGGTAATGCCTACAATTGGGTTGAAAAAAAGATGTATATCAATTCAAAAGGATTAAAATACATACACGGAGTTGAGTGTTATTTAACAGCTTCACTAGAAGAGAAAGTAAGGGACAATTATCATACAATTCTTTTGGCTAAGAACTATGAAGGTGTAAAAGAAATCAATCTTTTGATTGATAAATCTACACAACCGGATCATAGATATTATAAACCACGTATTACATTTGAAGAGTTCTTTAATATTTCAGATAATGTAATCAAGATTTCTGCTTGTTTGGCATCACCTTTGAATAAATACCCAAAGGATATCCAAAAGCAAATAGCGGAAAAGTCTGCAGCATTAAAGCAGGAACTGGCAAATAAAGTAGCTGAACTTGAAAAACAGAAGAATGATCAAAAAGCCATGATAAAATGGTTCAAACAGTTTGATGACTTTGAAGAAGAGGAGTTACCATGGGTAATAAACAGATGTATTCCAGGGGATTCATATTTGCATTATATCGAAGCTCAAATTGATAAGTTGAAGCAATATTATGATAATCTGCTTGAAGAAGTTCAGCTTATGAATGTGACAGCAAGAGAGACTTTTTATAAATTATTGGAAACATATGATTACTATGAAATTCAGCCGCATGATTTTCCAGAGCAGAAACGATATAACGAATTTTTATATGCTGCATCAAAACAGACAGGGAAACCTTTAATCGCCGGAACAGATACACATAGCATTGATTATTATAAAGCTGAATGCAGAAGCATTTTACAGAAAGCAAAACGTATCGAATATGCTGACGAAGATAAATTTGATCTGACATTAAAGACTTACGAAGAGTTGGTTGAAATGTTTCGTGTTCAGAATTGCGATATTCCATTTGATGTGATTCTGCAAGCAATAGAGAATACAAATGTGATGGCCGATTCTGTTACTGATTTCGAACTTGATACTTCTGTAAAATATCCAAAATTATACGATAATGAAGAGGAAGTATTAAAGAAAAGAATTTTTGATAAATTGCATGAGAAAATTGATGCAGGAATTATCAAAAAGAAAAAAATTCCAGAATACGTGAAGCGTATCAAAGAGGAAATGCGTGTATTTAAAAAGATTAATATGATTGGATTTATGCTCTTTATGTCCGAACTGGTATGTTGGTGTTGGGAAAATGGTATACCAGTTGGGCCATGTAGAGGATCTGTAGGTGGTTCTACTGTTGCATACATAACAGATATCATTGATGTTGATCCAGTTATATGGAATACAATTTTCTCACGATTTGCAAATGAAGATCGTGAAGAGGTTGGAGATATTGATCTTGATATTTCACCAGATCAGCGAGAATTAGTTTACAATCACATCATTGAGTCATTTGGATATGATAAGACAGCATATATTCTTGCTATCGGAACCGTATCTGACAAAGGCACTATTGATGAGATCGGGCGAGCTTTAGATATCCCGCTTGATGAAGTTGCACATATCAAGGAGATGTATAGCGCCTATAAAGATACAATTGAATCAACCGGAAAAAGAATTAAAGAAATCGAGGACATGATTCATTTTGATGAAATTAAACAGGCAAATAAAGAATCAGAATATTATGGCCTACGTCGTGATTATGAGAATAAAATAACTGAGCGTGACAAGGCTATAAAGCAAATGAATGATCTGAAAGATAATCAGTACAGGAAATTGTTCTATTATTTTGATGGAATTAATGGCACTCCGGTTTCTCAGTCAATTCATCCGGCAGGCATTGTAGTTTCTCCGGTAACACTTCCAGACAACTATGGAACGTTTTGGAATGATGGAAAACGTATTATGTGTATTAATATGGAAGAAATTCATGATGGTGCCGGTCTTGTTAAATACGATTTACTTGGCCTAAAGAATCTGGAAATTATTCGAAAGTGCTATGAATATGCCGGACTTCCATATCCAAAATCACATCAGATTAACTGGAATGATAAGAAGGTATGGAACGATATTGTTCTTTGTCCTGCTGGCGTATTTCAGTTCGAATCTCCATATGCATATGAAATGCTTAAGAATTATGGCCCACAATGTATCAACGATTTATCAATGATAAATGCGTCACTAAGACCATCCGGGGCTTCATATCGAGATAGGCTGCTAGCAGGTGAGACAAATAAAAATCCATCACCACTTATTGATGAATTGCTGAAAGATAATAGAGGATTTCTTATTTTTCAGGAGGATGTAATTGCATTTCTTCAAAAGATATGTGGTTTAAGTGGATCTGAAGCAGATAATGTAAGACGTGCGATTGGTCGTAAGCAAATGGGTCGATTACAAAAAGCACTTCCGAGTATTCTGAAGGGATATTGTAAAATGTCTCCGCAGCCTCAAGATGTCGCAGAGGAAGAAGCTAAGACGTTCCTTAAAATCATTGAGGATTCATCAAACTATATGTTTGGATACAATCATTCAACAGGATACTCCATGATAGGTTATATGTGTGCATTCTGCCGGTATTATTATCCAGAAGAATTTATCGCTGCATATTTAAACTGTGCAAACAATACAGACGATATTCTGATGGGGACTGAATTGGCGAAGATAAAGAACATTGAAATTAAGAATATCAAGTTCCGAAAATCCGGCGCCGAATATACCGTAGATAAAGCGAATCATGCATTATATAAGGGTATTGCATCAATTAAATTCTGTAATGCTCAAATAGCAGATGATCTTCTTGAGCTGGCAACGAATCGATATAACAATTTTACAGAAGTTCTGGCGGATGTAAATACAAAAACATCTGTGAATTCAAGACAGTTAACGATTCTTATTGGATTAAATTATTTCGAGGAGTTTGGAAAAAATCAGTATTTGATGCAAGTAACGGATCTTTATAATAAATTTGCTACATGCAAAATTATCAGTAAAAAGAAATTGGAAGATCTTGGACTGACTGAGTATCTGATGAAAAAATATGCCGGAAAAGAAACTGTTTCTCAATATAGGGATTTGGATAATACAGGGCTTATAGCTGAGTTATCTAATCGTTTAGAAAATAAAGCAATGTCTGTTATTGATCAGGTGAAGTTTGAAAAAGAATATCTTCAGTATGTTGTATATGTGAATCCAAAAGTAAATCAATGTTTTTATGTCGTGACAGATTATAAAACTTTCAAGGAAGTCAGAAAACCATATTGTGTATTGCATAATATTAAAACTGGAGAGGACGTAAAAGCAAGAGTAACCAGTATTAAAGTATATCAAGATAATCCGTTTGGAGAGTTTTCAATTTTGAAAGTACCACACTTTACGAAAAAGAAAAAGAAAAAATGTGTGAATGGAACATGGCAGGAAACAGACGAACTTGAAAATATACTTGATGAATATGAAGTAATTAAATAGGTGTAAATATGAGTAAAAAAGAAGTGAAATTTAATTGTAAAATCGTAAAGTGTATGTATAATTCGGAGAATTACAAGATTTATGCTACAGATGTAGATAAAAAAGAGTTTCCCAATATTAAACATAACAAATATGATAATGTCACCATTTATGGAGATGTACATAATTTAGTAGTTTCACAGTCGTATGAAATTACGGCTGTGGAACAGCTCGATAAATATGGTTTTGGGTATGATATTGTAAATGTGAGAATGGATAAGCCTAAAAATGAAGAAGAAGTTTATATGTTCTTAAGAGAAATTTTAACTGAGAACCAGGCAGGAGTACTTTGGCAGCATTATCCAGATATTATTGATATTGTGTTAAGAGGAGAAGCTGATACTGTTGATCTTGATAAATTAAAAGGTATCGGAGAAAAAACATTTGAAACTATTAAAACAAAAATAGTTGAGAATTATTGTATCTATGATTTAGTAATTGAATTTGGTGGAATTCTCACAATGTCAATGTTAAAGAAATTATATGATGAATTTAAATCAATCCCTAAAATGAAACAAGAATTGAGAAAACAACCATATAAATCTTTGACAAAAATATCTGGTGTAGGTTTTATTAAGGCAGATAGTATTCTTTTAGAATTGCAGAGACTTGGAAAGATCAATTTTCCGTTTGAATTAAAATCATCTGCGCAAAGATGTGCAGCATGTATGGAATATTATTTGGAAGAGAATCAAAAAGAGGGAAATACTAAAATGGATCTCCGCGATCTCAGAAAACAGGTTGTAAGACTTGTTCCTGCTTGTTCATCACATTATGTTGAATGTTTAAAGGATCCAGATATTTATTATAACAAAGATACTTTTGAAGTATCTTTAAAAGCCACACATGATACTGAAACTGCTATAGCTGCTATATTATTTGTAGCAAACTTAAAACCTAAAATATGGGATTTTGACTGGAAGAGTTATCAGACGTCGGGAGAGTATCATTTAACTGACGAACAAACCAGTGCATTGGAATGTATATGTAACAATAATATTATGATATTGAATGGTTTTGCAGGATCAGGTAAAAGTGCTACTTCCGCAATGATCATTAAAATGTTAGAGGATAACAATATTTCATATACTTTAATGGCTCCAACAGGACGTGCTGCAAAAGTGTTGAGCGATTATACCGGTAAACCAGCAGCTACAATTCATCGTGGCTTAGGTTATATGCCGAAGAATAGGTGGGGATATGATAGTGAATACAAACTCCCATTTGATGTTGTTCTTGTAGATGAATTCTCTATGACAGATATATTTCTGTTCTTACATTTGTGTGACGCAATTGATTTTAACAGAACGAAACTTATTGTTGTAGGTGATTCAGCGCAGCTTCCATCTGTTGGACCGGGAAATCTACTTTACGATATGATCAATTCATTTGTTATACCTACAGTGACTTTGAATCAAATTTTCAGGTATGCTGAGGGTGGGTTAATGAAAGTTGCTACTGATGTTAGAAATATGAAACCATATTTATATGATTTGAGTAATGGTATGGTAAAATTTGGCAAGGATTATACTTTCATTAATGCTAATAATGAACAAGCAGTAAAATGTGCAATTGGATTATATCAGAAGCTTCTTTCTCAATATGTTCCTGAAGATATTCTTGTTCTATCTGCTTTCAATAAAGGTGATTGTGGTACTATTGCAATTAATAATGCAATCCAGAAAATTGCTAATCCAAACTATGGATCAGAAAAATGTATCAAATCTGGAGATACGACATATTACGTTGGTGATATAGTAATTCAGATCAAAAATAATTATGAAGCAGAAGTGGATATGGGGGATATGAATATAGAAAATGCTTCTCAAAATGATGAACCTTCTATAAATAACACATTTATTCCTAATGGTATGTTAGGAAAGATTATTGATATTTATGACGAAATTATTCCATATACAAATGAACATAAGACAGGCGCTATTATTGATTTTGATGGTGTCAGAGTAAAATATGAAAAATCAGAAATGTCAATGTTGCTGCTTGGATATGCAATTTCTATTCATAAAAGCCAAGGAGGAAGTGCTAAGGTGACGATTACACTTACACCATCTTGTCATACTTATATGATGAATTCTAATTTATTATATGTGGCATTAACACGTACAAAAGAAAAATGCTTTCATATTGGAGATAAAGACACTGTAAACAGATCCATTAAAAAGAAAGAGAATTTTAAGAGGAACACTTTTTTATTAGATATATTAAAGAAGTTAAAAATTAAATTAAACAAAAAGGAGAGCAAATGAAGTCAGAATTATTTAAAAACGAATTAAAAACAATTACTTCAGATGATATTCGTGATTTTGCAAAAGTTGTTTTGGACGATGCCCCAGACTATTTTTTCAAAGTTGCGGCAAGTTCTACAGGTAAATATCACCCGGCATACGCGCTGGGTGATGGCGGTTTAATGCGTCATACAAAAGCAGTATTAAGGATTTACAATTATATCATCGGATTAGAACAGTACCAGAATCAGTTTGATGAAAGATGGATAGATCTTGGACGTGTTGCTTGTTTGGCACATGATATTCAAAAGTCTGGTACTGCAGAAACATATGAAGAAAAGGCAAAGGATGGAAAAAAGGTGTTTACTGTATTTAATCATCCGTTGTTGGCAGCAGAATATATTCGTAATTATAAAGGATTATATCTCGAAGATGATGAACTTGAGATTATTGCTGATGCTGTTTCGTCTCATATGGGACAATGGAACACAAATGATAAAGAAAGTATTGTCTTACCAAAGCCAAAATCACAGTTAGGAAAAATTGTACATGTAGCAGATTATTTGGCTTCCAGAAAAGACATTGATATTTCTTTTAAAGATGATACTGATGCATATGATTTACCGGATATCGAGACATACAAATGTCCATACAAAAAACATAAGGATGAATTACTGACAGATGTTGCAAAGACAGATCCTGAGTATCTGGAGTGGCTACATGAAAATGTTAATATGAGAGAACCTATGAAAACATTTGTAAATGAACTTTTAAAAAACAAAACAAATTAAATTAACTTTTACTATTGACATCAGAAGCCTACGGTGCTATTATAATGACACAGGGAAAACAAATTAAATTAACTCAAGGAGATATGTAGACATGAAAGTAACCCTTACAGAAATGCATTCAATTAGAGATGCAATCAGAACAATGTACATGAGCAAAAGAACATGGAATGAAGAGATAGAGCAGCAGCTCAAAGAAATGGTAGATCATTGCACAGATCGTTATGGAAGGCCATTAGATCTGCCAGAGGATGATGAATTAAAAATTAAATTCGACAAAGAAGTAGCAAAACTTCTTAAATGGGGACAAAAGCACATCACAATGCTACGATTTGAAGATATTTCAGTTGTTGTAGAAGGTCTTCATAGAGGAGCAACCGACGATCTTGATTCCCACGCAAAGAGAATGGATAACAGAATTATTCGTAGCAGTACAAGGCTTGCAGATTACCATGAAGGAGAAGTTTCTGAATGGTACGAAGATAAAATTATCACATGGGATGAAGTATTAAAATATCTTGGAACGAAAATTCCTGGTGAGATTAGTTATTATGGTGATACTTATGTAAGGTCAAATAATGGTTTCATTAAAAAAGGATTAGAAAATAATAAAGATGTAAAACGTGGTTTATATCCACTGGCAATTCCCATGAATTTTACTTTCAAAATAAATATTACTGAATTAGCGCATATTTATGTTGAGAGAGGCTCAAAAGATGGCGGCGCTCATGGAACAGCTGCCCCGGAGCTTCAGATCATGATTGAAGATTTAATTAATCAGATTGAGTCTTGGTATCCGGGAATTAATAGAGAATTACTTTTAAAGATTGCGAGCAACAATGTATGAATGTGTATTTTGCAAATGGAACTAATATAATAGCTGGATGTGATAATGAAAAAGATAGTTATTATTTTTGCCAGAAAGATGGTAATGAGTGCTGCAAGAAAGATACTTGCAAAAGATTTCTTGATTCAGATGGCAATGTAAGCACAAGACTTTTTAAGATTATGTGTAATGATGAAAATCATCACATCTTATATATACCGGAAAGGAATGAAACAAATAATGCATAAAAAGTTAGTATTTTTATTTATTGGAAGAACTGCTTCTGGTAAATCATCACTTGCAAGATATATATGCGAGACATTAGGACTTCGACAGGTAAAAAGCATTACAACAAGACTACCGCGCAAAGATGAAATAACAGGATATGAAGATCATTACTTTGTGTCTGAGAGTGAATTCGATGAAATTAAATTTAAAGAAGGATTTGTAGCATATACTGAAATTAACGGAATTAAATATGGCACTACATACGATGAGGTTTTGAACTCAGATATTTATGTAATTGATCCGAACGGAGCAAAGTATTTGAAAGAACATTGCAAAGATGAATTTAAATTTATCGAGATTTATTTTTCTTCACCATTTGAATTAGCAAAAGACAGATTCCTTAAAAGAGGTGGAGCAGAAGAAGAATTTTACTCAAGATATAACAGTGAAGATGAACAATTCACTAAATATGAAGAAGCTGAAGGGTATGACCACTTGTTTGTGAATGATATGAGCTTTTCGAAAGCTGCAGAAGCATTATGTGACTTACTTAAGAGTGAAATGGAAAAGGAGAAATCGTTATGACAGTACAGGAATGGCTAGGACATGATAATCAATTAGGCATAGATATTTGGGAAAGAAAATATAGATATAATAATGAGTCATTTGACGAATGGATCACCCGTGTTTCTGGCAAGAACATAGCAATAGCAGAATTAATAAAAGAGAAAAAGTTCTTATTTGGAGGTCGCATTCTTGCTAATAGAGGTCTTGAGAATAAAGGACGTAAAATTAGTCTCAGTAATTGCTATGTAATTGAACCACCGGAAGATAACATTGAAAGCATCTTTGATTGTGCTAAGAAACTGGCACGTACATATAGCTATGGTGGTGGATGTGGAGTTGATATTAGTAAGTTAGCGCCAAAAGGCGCGCGAGTAAATAATGCTGCTAAAGAAACAACCGGTTCTGTATCATTTATGGATCTTTATTCTATGGTTACTGGATTAATTGGACAAAACGGTCGAAGAGGGGCTTTAATGCTCAGTATTTCATGTGAGCATCCAGATTTAGAAGAATTTATTGGTATAAAATCAGATCTCGATAGAGTTACAAAAGCGAATATTTCTATTAGAATTACAGATAAGTTTATGGCTGCTGTAAAGAATAGAACTCCATTTACTCTGTCATTCACAAGATTGGAAACAAAAGAAACGATTACTAAAGAAATAGATGCGTATGCAATGTTTCATAAAATGTGTGAAATGAACTGGGATTATGCTGAACCTGGAATGCTTTTCTGGGACAGAATCAATAATTGGAACTTGCTTAGTTGTGATGATGAGTTCGAATATGCAGGAACAAATCCTTGCGCAGAAGAACCTTTGCCAGCGGGAGGTTCGTGCCTTCTTGGTAGTATCAACCTAGCTGAATTTGCATGTGATACAGGATTTGATTTTGAGAGCTTCAAGCATTGTGTCAAATCGTCTGTTATTGCATTAAATGAAGTATTAGATGAAGGACTTCCACTCCATCCATTAAAAGAACAAAGAGAATCTGTATATGATTGGAGACAGATTGGACTTGGAATCTTTGGTCTTGCCGATTTGCTTATTAAACTGGGAATTAAATATGGTAGTCCAGAAGCCATTGATTTATGTGACATGATTGGACATACTATGGCAGATATGGCGATTAAAACATCTGCTGTGTTAGCAAAAGAATATGGTGTATATCCTAAATATAAACCAGAAGCGGTAGAACAATCAGCGTTTTATAGTAAAAATGCATTAGGAGAAACAAAAGAATTAGTAGAATCATTTGGACTTAGAAACTCTCAGTTACTTACAATTGCACCAACTGGATCTCTTTCAACTATGATTGGTGTATCTGGTGGCATTGAACCTATTTTTGCAAACTACTATACAAGAAAAACAGAGTCTCTTAAAGGTCATGATGAATATTATAAAGTCTACACTCCAATTGTAAAAGAATATATGGATAAACATGAATTAAAAGATGATTCTGAATTACCAGATTACTTTGTAACTGCGCAGACACTGGATTATAAGAACAGAATCTATATGCAAAGTATTTGGCAGTCACACATTGATGCATCTATTAGTTCTACTGTTAATGTTCCAAATGATTTTACAGTTGAACAGGTTGAAGATTTATATATGACAGCGTGGGATGCAGGATTAAAAGGTGTAACTATCTTTAGAGACGGATGTAAACGTGCAGGTATTTTAACGACAACTATTAAAGAGAAAGATACAAAGCCAGCTGATGTCAAACCTCATACTTTAGAAAGAGGAATGATTATTAAAGCAGATGATAATTGCATTGGCAAGAAAAGGACACTTACAACTGGATGTGGAACATTACATTGTGAAGCATTTTTTGATCCAGAAACCGGACAGCTTCTTGAAACATATTTCAGTAAAGGATCTTCCGGTGGTTGCCAGAATTTTATGATTGGCTTATCCAGAGCTATTTCACTTGCTGCTAGAGGCGGAATTGATATTTATTCTATTGTCGATCAGCTTGCATCATCTGGAACTTGCCCGTCATATGCAGTGCGAAGAGCAACAAAACATGACACATCAAAAGGAAGCAGTTGTCCAGTTGCAATCGGAAATGCATTAATAGATATGTACAATGAAATGCAAAATGATCTATTTGATGATGGAGATGGTGATGAATTTATAGAAAGTACTAATAAACAGATAAATAAAGCTAAGTGTCCTCAATGTGGAGGAGAGTTAATTTTTGAAGGTGGATGTAACACATGTAAATCATGTGGATGGAGTAAATGTGATTGATAAGCTATTAAAGCTTTGATATAAAAATTTAATTAAACAAAATACGGAGAAAAAGGAGAACTAAAAACATGGCAGAAATTACAATGAAATCAACAAAAGCAGAAATTATGGAAGCGTATAAGGCAGCGGTGGAGAAACTTGATACAAGAGACCGAATGATTGATGATCCTGCAAAAGAAGCAGCAGCAAAACTGAAAACAGAAGTAATCAAATCTGCAGATGCAACAGCAAAAGAGGATATTTTTAATCCAGAGATTATCAAGAAATACAATGATCTTACAGAAGCCATTGAAATTAAACAGCTTGAGTTAGATGAATTATATGGCATTGAGACAAAAGCAAATGCTATGGCAGCTATGATCAATGCTTATAAAGAGAAAAATGAAGAGTTAAAAGAGGCTCAGGCAGCGAAAGAAGCAGAGATTGAAGCTGAATTGGGTGAGAAAAAAGATACACTGAAAGCTGAAATTGAGGCACTGAAGCAGCAGAAACAGGAAATTATTTGTTCTATCAATGCAGAAGCTAAAGCAAGAGAAAATGAAATTAAATTAACTCGTAGTCGTGAGGAAGATGAATATACTTATAATCTGAAACGCAGTCGTAAAGCCGAAAATGATAAATGGGAAGATGAGAAAGCTGCTAGAGAAAAGATTTTGGAACTTAGAGAAACAGCGGCTCTTGAGAAAGAAACAGAACTGAATGCAAAAGCTGATCATGTAAAGGAATTAGAAGCAAAAGTAGAAGAGATTCCGACATTGATTGCGGCAGCAACAGAGGAAGGTATTAAAAAAGGTAAAGCCGATGCTGATAAATCAAATGCGTTTGAGGTCAGAGCACTTAAGAAAGATGCTGAATATCAGAAACAGCTTCTGGAAGATAAAAATGAAAGACTTGCAGAGGATCTGGCTAATGCGAGAGCAGAAAAAGTTGAATTACAGCAGAAACTTGACGATGCATATGCTCAGATGAGAGAACTTGCTGCTAAGACTGTAGAATCTACCGGTGGAGTTAAAATTCTGAACGGTCAGACTCAGCAGAATAATAAATGATAATTTAATTATACGGTATGCGTAAGAAAACGCATACCGTAGTAAGGAGAATTATATGAATCCGGTATTTATATTTTTAGTATTAGTTGGAGCTGTAGTTTTATGGTTTCTATTATCTGCACTGTTTTATCCATTTGGGAGATTCTTACATAGAATCTGGAAAGATGCAGCAGATGAAATAAATAGAGAAGAAAATAAAGAAAAAGATAAGGAGAATGAGTAATGAGAAAAGGATTTTTAGGTGGGGTTGGATTAGCAGTAATAATTGTAGCAGGATTAATTTGTGTAGCAAAGTGTACGGTAAGAGTTCCTGCTGGTTATGTAGCTGTAGAATACAAGATGAACGGCGGAATTTCAAATGATACTCTTCCACAGGGATGGCATTTGATTTCACCTACAGTAAAAACATCACTGTATTCAATTGGTATTGAACAGTCTTATCTGACTTCAGAAGATAAAGGTGATTCACCAAAAGATGAGAGTTTTAAAACACCTACTGCTGATGGAAAACAGCTTCTTGTTGATTTGGAATTCTCTTATAAGTTCGATCAGGATCAAGTTGCTGATGTATTTACAAGATTTAAAGGTCAGTCCGGTGAAAGTGTAAAAAATACTTTCATTAAACCAAAGATGAAAGCGTGGACACAGGAAGTAACTGCTAAGTATCCGGTAACAGATGTATTTGGTGATAAACGCCAGGAACTGAATGAAGCACTTGACAAATACTTGAAAAAGAAATTTGAGCCATATGGAATTATCATTGATACTGTAAACTTTACTTCGATTTCAACCGATGATGAAACTCAGGCAGCTATTCAGAAGAAAGTAAATGCACAGCAGGAACTGGAACTTGCAAATATTGAAGCTAAGACTGCAAAGGTACAGGCAGATAAAGATAAAGAAGTTGCTCTTATTGCAGCAGAACAGGATAAAGAAAAGGCCGCTATTGAGGCTGAACAGGCGAAGATCACTGCTGAAGGTAAAGCGGAAGCAACAAGAATTAAAGCGGATGCTGAAGCAGAAGCAAATAAAAAGATCGCTGAGTCACTTACTCCAGAACTTATTGAGAAACAGAAGATTGATAAGTGGAATGGTGATGTGCCGAAGGTGCAAGGTGGAAATGCTGCAACAATTGTTGATGCAGGTGATTTAACATCAGGAACAGCAACTGTAAAAGGAGAATAATATGACGGGAATGTTACTTATTATTATGTCATTATTGGCATTAGCTTTAAGCTGGATCGTAACATGTGGAATTATAAAATTAATTACATTATGTTTCGGGGTCGCTTTCAGCTGGTTGATTGCTACAGGAATTTGGCTTGTAATCTTATTACTTAAATCAGTATTTGGGAAGTAAACTATGATTAGATGGAAAATAGAAAAATTTATTGTTGGCGATTATGTAAAATTAACCAACCTCCCTCAAGGTTACGAACGCCTTGAGGGAACTGTGGGAATCATCACGGACATTAATCGCGAATTATATACAGTATATAATTCTGATTCTATGATTTTTGAAGTAGAAAAACAATATTTGACGCATTTATTATATAAATTAGAAGAGGAGAATGAACAAATGGCAAAATTAACAGGATATTATGCAGTAGCAGTAATTGAAGAAGGAACCGGTTATTGTAAGAAAGACTACTATTATGCAGTTTTTGATGACGGTAATACATATAAGGCCGGGGACCAGGTTTTAGTAAGTGGTTGTAATAAAGATGTTCTGACTATTAAAGAAATTTTAACAGTACCGGAAGCAAAAGAAAAAGGAAGAAAAGATATTACTGCTGAAATTATCTGTAGAGTTGATACATCTGCATATGACCAGCGTGTTGAAAATAGAAAGAAAGCTGAGAAGCTTAAAAAAGATATGGATGCCGTTATCAAACAGATGGATGTAACAAAGAAATATGAAATGTATGCGACTGAGAATCCAGAACTGGCGGCCTTGCTTGATCAGTATAAGGAGTTAACGAAATAATGATTAAAACGATATTAAAAAATATTGTGTGTTTCATTATCAGTGGGATATGTATGAGCATTGTTCTGAATAATGTTGTTCCGGGTGGTTATTGGCCTTCTGCAATATCATTATTTATTTTAAGTGTTAACTACTTCATTTGGGGATCACGGACATGATTTGGGTAACCGGAGATACGCATGGGGATTGGATTCATAGAGTTAATATGTATTCTTTCCCCGAACAGCGTGAGATGTCGAAGGACGATTATGTGATAATTCTTGGAGATTTTGGGATATGGAGAGATTCACCGCAGCAAAGGTGGTATCTGAATTGGCTTGAAGAGAAGCATTTCACAACACTCTTTATTGACGGAAATCATGAGAATTATGACATATTAGATTCTTATCCGGTGGAAGAATGGCATGGTGGTAAAGTGCATTTTATTAAGCCATCTATAATTCATCTTATGAGAGGACAGATATTTGATATAGACGGATTAAAATTCTTTACCTTTGGAGGGGCTGCCAGTCATGATATTTCAGATGGAGTATTAGAGATTGACGATCCAAGAGTAAAGGAATGGAGAGATGATCCAGATAAAATGTACCGAATCAATCATATTTCATGGTGGGAACGAGAAATGCCAAATCAAGAAGAGATGGATGAGGGTATAAAGAATCTGGCAGAACATAATAATAAGGTAGATTTTATCTTAACACATTGTACAGCTTCTTCTACAGCAGCATTATTATCACATGGACTATATAAGCCGGATAAGTTAACAAATTATCTGGAAGAAATAAGGCGCAATGTTGATTATAAGCGTTGGTTGTGTGGACATTACCACGACAATAAAGCAATAACAATAAAAGATATAGTTATATATGAACAGATTGTGAGGATCGCATAATGAAGAAAATAATAGATAAATTGGAGAAATGGATATATAACGATTCACTCGATCAATCACAAATAAATAATAAAGCTATGCTAGTAGCAGGATGCCCGATTATGATAGGCTTTTTAATAGGTCGAATAATTTCTGTGATATTAAAATTATTGGGAGTGTAAAAATAACTATGGATGAAAAAGATTATCTTATGGCATTAAAAGATGTATTGAAAAGAAAATACAGCCTTTCAGGAGAGGACGCAGCAGATATGATCCTATCTTCTTATATTATTTATTTAATAGTGCTTTACCCAGAAGAGACGTTACATGATGACATTGAAGTACATGCAGATAATATTTATGAGGATCATCAAGCATCAAAAAAAACAAAAACCGAACGGTTATTGTTAGAGGCCGGGTACGAAGGGACGATATTCTTTACAAATCCATCTTATGAAGATGCATTTCTTGGTATTTCTTCTGATGATAGAGCAATATATGATTACGAAAAAATGGTTGAATCTTTAGTTAACCATGAGGATATGACAGAAGATGAAGCTAGAGAATTTATAGATTACAATGCGACGTTCTATATTGAAGGTGGACCAATTATTTTGTATAGACTGGAGGAATAGTAATGCCGGAACGTAACAGAGGGTATTTGAGAAAGCAAAGACTACGAAATATTGAACGTAGAAAAAAATTAATAAGTCAACGAGAACTTATGTATCATGGATATAAAACTTTGAACGATCCTGATTTTAAAGAGGGGATGTTACATAAAGGACACAGTGGACGACTTGGCATGGGTGGAACTGCAGTAAAAACTAATACTCGTAAAGGACATGCTTCATATCGACATAAAGGTGCTTATGGTCAAGCAGATAATTATTCAAGACATGATAAGCAGCAAGTTGAAGATGGAGCACAGCAAATTAAAGAATGGGAGAACGAAGATGGAAGAAGAGAAAAAGAAGGTTCTGATTGTAGTTGATGTACAGAATGATTTTGTAACCGGTTCACTTGGTACGCCGGAAGCCCAAGCTATTATTCCGAATGTAAAAGAGAAATTTGATGAATATAAGAATAATGGGGATTATGTAATTCTTACAAAGGATACTCATCATTCAGATTACGCAGATACTTCAGAGGGCAGAAAACTTCCTGAACATTGTATGTATGGTACTAAAGGTTGGGAAATTGTTGATGAACTTGATTATAAAAATCTCGATAGTTTTATGGTATGTTGTAAATCTACTTTTGGATTTGATGACTGGGATTGGGAAGAAACATTTGGTATCGCATATGATTCTTCTTTATTAGATATTGAAATTATTGGCATATGCACAGATATCTGTGTTATTACAAACGCTCTTTTGATTAAAACTTATTATCCAGAGGCAAAAATCACAGTTGATGCATCATGCTGCGCAGGATCAACACCGGAAAAGCATAAAGCGGCTCTTGATGTAATGGAAAGCTGCCAGATTAATGTAATCAATAGAAATTAAATTAAACAATGGAGGAAATTAAAATGATGAATAATTTTATGAATGGAATGTTTGGGAAAATTGGTAGTGGAATGTGTAAGTTATCCATGAGCGGTAATATTGCAGTAAAAACTTCTAATGGATATAAGAGTTACAATGTTAAATCCGGCAAGCTCACAAACTGTGGCAATTTCGTGTTTCCTGGAGTAGATGAAAATTTCTTCTTCGTTATTCCAACAAATAAGGTAACTAAAGGAGATATTATCCTTGTAAATGGCAAACCTAAGTGCGTCATCGAAGCAGATAAAACTAAAATTACTGTAATCAATTATGAGGACTCTACAGTTGAAACAATCCTGCCGGAGCGCCATGTATTTATGGGAAATACTTATTTCTATGGGAAAATCGTGTCTATGTTTGGAAGTAATCTTGGAAAAGACAAGAACAGTGCAAACAAAATCTTCAAATACATGATGATGACTCAGATGATGAATGGAGCGGCCGGTACCGGAACTGGAACAGACAGTAATCCAATGAGTGCTATGATGCCATTTATGATGATGAATGGTGGTATGGGTGATGTATTTGACGGTATGTTTGATTTTGGCATGGATGATACAGACACAGAAGATAGTGAAGATGATTTAGAGGAGGATGAATAATTATGGGATGTGGAAGTTGGGATACTAGAAGTTTTGTAAGTTATTCAACATCAAAAGGATATGACACTGATTCACGAGGAGTAGTTACAGGAAGTTATTCTAATCAGGAAATGTTTAAAGCAAAAAATATTGATGCAGCACTAGATCCTAAAGGTGTTATTAGAGAATGTTGTGACAATGAAGAACATCCAAATACTTTACCGGTTATTTTAGCTTTAGATGTCACCGGATCTATGGGGCAGACCGCAGTAGAAATTGCAAAAAGACTTAATGAAATCATGACAAAATTATATGGTCAGATTAAAGACGTAGAATTTATGATTATGGGTATTGGAGATTTGGCTTACGATACTTATCCAATTCAGGCATCACAGTTTGAATCCGATATTAGAATTGCAGAACAGCTTGATAAAATTTACTTTGAATTTGGCGGCGGAGGTAATTGGTTTGAATCATACACTGCTGCTTGGTATTTCGGATCTCGTCATACTAAACTTGATTGTTGGAATAGGGGTAAAAAAGGTGTAATTATTACTATTGGAGATGAACGTCTTAATCCGTACTTACCAGTATCAGGACGACGCTCTGGATTAGGAATTACAACTGGCGATACGCTTCAGGCCGATGTAGAAACTAAAGATTTATATATGGAAACATCTGAGAAATTTGATATTTATCACATTAATGTAAATCATCGTGATGGATATGACCAGAGAGGAATAGTTGAGTCTTTTTCAGAGTATCTTGATGATAATCATTTTAGGACCATTAATCGTCTTGATGATATTGCAGATGAAATTGTAAAGATTGTAGTTGCGGCTGCAGAAAATAATGAACCTGTAGTAGTCTCATCCACTGTAATTTCTGCAGAGACAGATGAATCAGGAGCTATTGTTTGGTAAGGAGAATAACTTATGAAAGATATAAAAATTGTCATCGGAGCAAACTTTGGTGACGAGGGCAAGGGCAAATTAACAGATTATTATACTAAAAATGCAGATAACTGTATCGTTGTGTGTTCAAATGGCGGTGCCCAGAGAGGACATACAGTATTAAAATCAGATGGAACCCGGCATGTCTTTCACCATTTCGGCTCTGGAACATTAAACGGAGCAGATACTTATTTACCGGAGGATTTTATTTTAAATCCTCTGGTATTTAGGGAAGAATGGGAAGAGTTGAAGAAATTAGGATGGGAACCTTATGTGTACGTTCATGAACAATGTATGATTACGAATCCTCTTGATATGATGGCAAATCAAATTATTGAGCGAAGTCGCGGTAATAATAAACACGGAAGTTGTGGAATGGGTATTTATAATACCATTCAACGATATAAAAAGCATATTGATTCATATTCATTATCATGGACATATTATATGAACATGTTCAAAAACATGGGAATTACGTTATCTGAGCAGGAAGAAGAATTATTTCATCCCGTAAAAAATCCTGGGCTTCGAGACCATTACAATGAAGATCTTGATTTTATGATGTCTCATGTACATGTTGTAAATAATATTCAATTACTACTTAATGGATACGACACCATTGTGTTTGAAAATGGTCAGGGGCTTCTTTTGGATCAAAATAATACTGAATATTACCCACATCTTACACCATCAAATACTGGTATTAAGAATCCTGCCAGAATTATAAAGGCTATAAGATGGACTGATGAAATTAATATAGAAGCTTGTTATGTGACACGTACATATATGACGCGGCATGGAGCCGGTGCGTTCCCAACTGAATGTAATAAGGAAGAGATTAATCCGGACATCAAAGATTTAACCAATGTTCCAAATCCACATCAGGATACTTTGAGATATGGGAAGTTAAATGTTGAAGAACTATATGAAAGATGTCAAGCAGACATAATAAGTGCAGGTTTTCCGTGTCAAAAAACATTGGCTATAACTCATTTTAAAGAATATTGGGAGCCAGTTGCACTTATACGTGAAACGTTCAAGAAAAGTAACTGGGGATTTAGTATTTTTCATAAGGAAGAGAATTAAATTGAATAAAGTAAAAGAACAAATTATGCAATTATCACAAAAACCAGAATGTATAGATTTAATGCTGCATGACGATTTAAAAGACGATTATTCTTTCAGAACAAATATTCAAGATATAGCATCTTTACTGAGTGGGATATTAAATATTATGCAGCAAGCAAATCTTACTGATAAAGAGCTTGCCGAACTAGAACAATTATATAATGAAAGATATGAAACTAATAAGTCTGGATTGGGAACCAGTAACTGTATTACATGGTAGAAAGGTGATTTGAATGATTAAATTAAACGACGTAGAAATCAAACTTGATAAATATCCGGATGGAACATTCTTATTTAAGGATATTCCTCCTATTGGCGGATGGCACAGAGATAATATTGAATGGTTCTTTGAATCAATGGAAGAGTTAACAGCAGTTGAATATATTACTAGATATTGTTGGGATCATAGAGTAGTGCCTAATTTATATATGCCTTATATCCCAGATGCACGTATGGACCGAGTTAAGCATAAGAACGAATTATTTACTTTAAAATATTTTGCTCAGACTATTAATTCATTACATTTTGGAAAAGTAGAAGTTTTAGATCCTCACTCTGATGTATCTGCCGCATTATTTAATAAAGTACATGTAGAATCCCCAAATCGAATGATTGAAACTGCTGTCAAGAAGATTGCTAGTAATAATCTTATGATGTTTTATCCGGATGCTGGAGCTATGAAAAGATATTCTTCAGCAGTACATCTTCCATATGCTTTCGGCATTAAGAACAGAGATTGGGAGACTGGAGAGATTAAAGGTTTAGATTTATCAGGTGAAATTGATCAATTACCAGGTAAAGACATTCTGATTGTAGATGATATTTGCAGCAGAGGTGGTACTTTTTATCACAGTGCTAAAAAGCTGAAAGAGGCCGGTGTAGGTAAGATTTATCTTTATGTTACTCATTGTGAAAACACTGTTTATGATGGAGAGCTTCTGAAAAACAATGGACTGATAGAGAAGATTTATACGACAGATACGATTTTGACAAATCTGGAAAGTCCTAAGATTGAACTTGTTGAGAGATTTAGATAAGGAGGCATTATGAAACCAATTATTAGTCCTTGGTTGATTTATTTCGCTAGTAGAGCAGATAATTTAACGACATTTTTTGGAGTGATCGCAGGAATATGCAGTATTATTGCTATGGGTGCTTTCTTTGCCGGATTAGCCGGATATGACGAACCATTTAAGTTTAGAAAAACTATTAGCAAATCAATTATCGGATGTGTTGTAATGACTATCATTACAATCATGACACCTAATACAGAAACAATATATACGATGGCAGTTGTAAATGAAATCACACCAGATAACATTCAAACAATTGGCAAAACTGGTAAAGATGTAGTTGATTATATCACAGATCAGATTGATAAAATTGTAAATGACAATAAGAATGATGATACAGAGGAGAATGAAAAATAATGAAGCCGATGATTAGTCCTTGGACGATTTATTTCGCAAGTAGAGCAGATGCGGTGGGAACTTTATTTCTAACTGTTGCAATAGTTGCATTTGTGATATGTTTGATAGGGTTTGATGATTTAACAAAGAATGGATTCAAGTTATTTATTTCAATTGGGATTATTTCTGTAATTTTAACAGTTCTTACCCCAACTACCGAAACCGTTTATACAATGATGGTTGCAAATGAACTTACATCGGACAATGTTCAAGCAATTGGGAAAACCGGCAAGGATGTTATTGATTACATTACTGATCAGATTGACAAAGTTGTAAACGACAAAGAGGAGAATAAAAAATAATGAATACAATGGCAATTTTACTCTCAGACACATATAAACAGATACATAATAAAATCTATCCAAAAGGACTGACGAAATTAGTATCTTACTGGACCCCACGAAGATCAATGCTTAAGAATCAGAACAAAATGGTATTCTTTGGTCTACAGGCATTTATTGAAGAGTATCTGGTCGATTATTTTAATAAAAACTTTTTTGAATTAACAGCAGCAGAAGTTGAGCATACATATAAATACAGTATGGATATACAGTTAGGAAACAGTTATGACCTAGAGCCTATTATGAAACTTCATAAATTAGGCTATCTTCCAATTCGGATTCGTGCTATTCCGGAAGGAACATTGGTACCAATGGGTATTCCATGTATTGAAATTACAAATACACATCCAGATTTTGCTTGGGTAGTACAGTGGATCGAATGTATCCTGCAAGTTGAACTCTGGAAACCATGTGCTCATGCAACAATTGGTCATATGTATAGAGAACTTGCAAATGACTACTATAAAATGACCTGTGATGACTTTTTAAGACCTGAAATGGCATGCTCAGACTTTGGTATGAGAGGAATGTCTTGTATGGAAGAGGCCGTAAGATGTTCATCTGCTTGGTTATTATCATTTGATAAGACAAGCACAATTCCTGCTATTGATTATATAGATACATATTATGATGCTTGTTGCTGGACTGAAAAGATTGGAATTGGCGCTGTATCAACAGAACATAGCTGCATGGCTTCAAACTTTGCAGTAGACGGTGATGAAATTACATTTGTAAAAAGACTGCTTACAGAATTATATCCTAATGCATCCTTTAGTATGGTATCTGATACATATGATTACTGGAACATGATTGATAATATTCTTCCGGCTTGTAAAAAAGAAATCATGCAGCATAATGGTAAACTTCTGGTTCGTCCAGATTCCGGGGATATGGTAGAAATTGCTGTAGAGACAATTGAAAAGCTTTGGAATACATTCGGCGGAACAGTAAATAGCAAAGGATACAAAGTGCTTGATCCGCACATTGGAATTATCTATGGGGACGGATGTACTCTTAATAATGTAAAGCAGGTATGGGAAGAACTGAAGAAAAAAGGATTTGCTGCAAACAATATTGTATTCGGAGTCGGAGCATTTTGCTTCTCAGCAGTTATAGAACCCGATGGACATATAGTTGTTGTAACTAGGGATATGTTTGGTATTGCTATGAAAGCTACATATGGAATTGTTAATGGCGAGCCAATTATGATTTATAAAGATCCAAAAACCGACACGAGTCATTTGAAAAAGTCTCATAAAGGGTGTTGTTGTATATATCACGATGACAATGGAGAGCTGCAATGCATGGATGGATTTAATGATGTATTTCGTGACGGAGTATTAAGAACTGTATTTAAAGACGGTGAAATGTATCATAAAGAAACATTTGAAGACATTAGAGAAAGACTAAACGGAGGAAACAAAGATGAGTAAAATTACAGATTATTTATTAAAAGATGATGTAATTGTAGTAATGGACGTAGATGGAGTACTTGCTCCGTATGAGTTCTCTGAATTAAGTCATAGTATGACTGATGATGAATGGGATAGACTTGTAGCTTCCGGTGAGAATCCGTATAAAGATGTGCGTCCGATTAAATTAATGCAAGAGTTCATTCAGAAGAAAGGTATTGACAAAGTATATGCTTGTTCAAAGAGTCCTTCTAGTGAGATCCCCGGCAAAAAAGCTTTTATCAAAAACAACTATGATTTACCTGATGACAATATCTATTTTGTTGCAAATAAAAATACAAAATTAATAATTCTTGAAGAATTACAAGCAAAGTTGCATTTAAAGCCATCTCAGATTGCAATTGTAGAGGATACAGTAAAAACTTTGGATTATATTCGTACACATAGTGATTTTGTAACCGTACATGTTTCATCATTTATGGAGTAAAGAAAATGAATTTACAAAGTATTAGTAGATATATAAGTCTTATATTAAGACATAAGCCTGAAGTTATTGGTATTACTATAGATGAACATGGTTGGGCGAATGTAGAAGAATTGATTCAGGGTATCGCTAAAAATAATCCCGGATTCAACAAAGAAATTTTAGAGGAAATTGTACAGACTGACAATAAGCAGCGATATTCTTTCAATGATGACAAGACATTGATCAGAGCGAATCAGGGACATTCAATTCCGGTAGATGTAGAACTGGAAGAGAAAGAGCCACCTAAAATTCTTTATCATGGAACCGGCGAGAAATATATAGCGTCTATTGATCAGAATGGATTGATTCCTAAAAGTCGTTTATATGTTCATTTGTCAAAAGATGTTGAAACCGCCAAAGCTGTCGGCAAGAGACATGGTAAAGAAGTTGTTTATTCTATCAATAGTGAACAGATGTACAAAGATGGATACAAATTTTACTTATCTAAAAATGGAGTTTGGCTGACTAAAAAGGTTCCAGTGAAATATTTAATGAAGGAGGTATAAAAATGAGTAGAACATATTTTACTGATTCAGTTTCAGATCTTTGTCAGGGGATTATTGATAAAGTAGATACTTATGAAAAACGAATTAAATACTTAGGAGAAGAAAACAAGAAGCTCAAAGATGAGCATTATAAAGATTCTGAAATGCAGAGAATGGAAGCAGAACTGAAAAAAGCGAAAGAGGATCTGTATAGAGGATTTCCAATTTCAGAAAAAGAACAAGAGAAAATCAGAGAGTGGGAATTAAAACATGATGCTGAGAAACATGGTCTGAAAACTTCTAAACAGAGAGCAATGGGGCATGGTTGCATAGGCGGCTCTCTTACATGGTGCTTTACACCAACATCAATCGGAACTATTGGAGAAGTGATTTGCTCCTGTGGCGAGAAGTTTACATTTCAGGATTTATAGGAAAAGATTTATGATTAAAATTATTGAAGGTAATATCGTTAATGCAAAGACAGATTTTATAATTCATCAGGTTAACTGCCAAGGAGAAATGAACACTGGAGTCGCTAAAGCATTAAGAGATTATGATGAAGGCATTTATAAACACTATAGAAAGTTTTGTGAGTTTTGTAAGTTCGAGTCGGAAGAACTACTCGGAACGTGTGATGCATATTTATTGAAAGATAGAGGTCAAATTGTATTGTCTTTATTCGCACAAAATAAATATGGATATGATGGTAAACAGTATACAGATCTTGAAGCTTTTAGAGATGGTTTAAGATATATTTCGCAACATTTTGGAGTATGGCGTGAAAAAAATGGACTAGAAGGAAAAGATCTTTGTAGAACTTCAGTAGCACTTCCGTATAAGATTGGTTGTGGGAGAGGGGGAGCAGACTGGGAAATGGTTTATAAAATCATTGAAGAGGAACTTAAAGATTATGATGTGGAATTATGGAGGCTGGATGAATGAGCGAGGCGATGAATATTATTATAGCCGGTTCACGAAATTTTGATGATTATCGTTTGCTTAAGAAAACTGTGTCAGATTATATCGAAGAGAATCAAGTTAATAACACTCAGCAAATTAGAGTTATCAGTGGCGGTGCAAAAGGTGCAGATAGGCTTGGTGAATGTTATGCGTTTGATAATGGTTACTCCGTTATAAGATTTCAAGCTTTATGGGGAGTTTATGGAAAGTCTGCTGGCCCTAGACGTAATAATGAAATGGCAAAATTTGCATCAGAATCAGGCTCTGGTACGTTGATCGCATTTTGGGATGGTGAATCGCGAGGTACAAAAAATATGATTGATACTGCCAGAAGATATGGATTACATGTAATTGTAGTTGAATATGAAAAAGATTCGGAGGAATTAAATGAACAGAAAAGATAATACATTAGAAGGAATAGGTGCGTTTACAGTAATCATCCTTGCGATTTTCACTCTTGTTATCAGTCCGGCATTATCATTTATGTTTGCTTACATAGGTGGATGTATACTGAAATTTTTTGTAGGGGACGTATTGGTTAATGGACTAAATATTATATTTAATACAACTAGATTTACGAAACCAATGATCCCTGTTATTTGTGCAACAATTGCAACAATTGGTAAATATTTTAAAACAACAGTCGATATGTCAAGACATAAAGGACAGTAGGAGTTTTATATGAGAGAATATCATATTTATATGCAGCGTACAAAGCGCGTAGAATGGCATTGCGATTATAACATATATAAATGGCTCCCATGGGAATACGTAGGATATGTAGAAGGGACTAAAGAGCTATATACATACTTTAAGTCAAAGTTTCCATATAGTATAAACAGTATTGATTTTTACAATTCATTTAACTATTTTGATGATGAGTATTTTAGAAGAGATAACGATTGTTGGAATTCTATGCTTAATTATTGTCGTGAACATCATCGGTATTTAATTATAGACGATCATGGTAATGTACGAGACTTTCATCAGCTTACTAAGAAATATAAAAAGAAAGCAATTATACATTATGGCACTCGTGGCGGTGGTTGGAGTAGTCATTGTGCAAATTTAACATCTGATCAGCGGAAAAGCATTACACCGGAAGAGATTGTAGAAGTAAAAAATGAATATGGTATTACTCTCAAGCCTATAAAACCAAAAAGAAAAATAGATTTCTGGGATTATGAGAAAGGATCCAAAGTATCTGGTTGGAAGATGCAGAGTAAGAGAAGAAAACAGTGGAAAGCAATGGAGGGTATTTAAGATGATTAATAGTTTTACTGGAGATTATTACTTTTTAAGTAACTTTTATATGGCACCGATAAGTTACAACGGATGGGACTATACAAATAATGAAGCAGCTTTTCAAGCGCAGAAAACAAAGAATCGTAGATTAAGGTTCCAATTATTTTCTAAAGCTAATCCATCAGAAGCAAAAGCAGCAGGCAGAAAGATTGATTTAAGATCTGATTGGGAAGAGGTTAAAAGCCAAATAATGTATGAAATTGTCCAGGCTAAATTTAATCAAAATCCAGATCTTAAAGAAAAGTTACTTGCCACAGGTGACGAACACCTAGAAGAGGGTAATACTTGGGGAGATACAACTTGGGGAACTGTTGATGGTATTGGGGAAAACAGGCTTGGTAGAATTCTTATGAAAGTAAGAAAAGAACTACAGGAGGAATCAAAGTGAAAAAAGTAACTACTATATTAATTCTTCTGCTTATCAGTGCATTTATATTAACTGGCTGCGCTAAATGTATTGATAAGAAAGAAGAAAGTGTAAAAGTTAAAATTGTTAATGAATACTATAAGCCGAAAGAAACACGTTTTACAGGTATGGTTAATAATGTCCCGCAATTTCGAACTGATTATGCCGAATACGAAATTACGGTAGACTATAATGGGATGGAATATTCTCTTAGTGATGAAAGTACGTATCGTAAATATCATGGAAGAATAGGGCAAACAGTATCTGCTGTATTAATTACTAAAACATATGATAACGGCAAAGTAAAACAATATATTGATCGTTTGGGAGGATTATAAGATGAAATATTACAATGGATATTTTAAAGAACTTAAGAATGAAATTGTACAGTGGATCAGAGACTGGTTTGATCAGAATGGTCCCGGTTGCAATGCAATTGTAGGAATCTCTGGTGGAAAAGATTCTTCCGTAGTAGCAGCGCTTTGTGTAGAAGCTCTTGGTAAAGATCGTGTTATTGGTGTATTGATGCCACAGGGTCAGCAGAAAGATATTTATGCTGCGTACAAGCTTTGTGAATTTCTTGATATTAAATCATATGAAATCAACATTGGCGAGACAGTTCGAAATGTACTATCAAGACTTGAAGTAGCCGGAATCGCAATTAGTGATCAGACAAAAATAAATCTTCCGGCACGTATTAGAATGTCCACATTATATGCCGTATCTCAATCTTGTAATGGAAGGGTGGCAAATACATGCAATCTTTCAGAATCATATGTCGGTTATGAAACCAGGTATGGTGACTCAGCAGGAGATTTTAGTCCGTTAGGACAGTTAATTGTATATGAAGTTAAAAAACTTGGATATGAATTGTGGCTTCCCACAGAACTTATTGAAAAAATACCGATAGATGGCTTGTGCGGAAAGACAGATGAGGACAATTTAGGATTCCCATATGCAGTTCTGGATAGATATCTTCGTACAGGAGAAATTGACGATTTGAATGTAAAAGCTAAGATTGATTTAATGCATAAACGATGTCTCTTTAAATCAGAGAAGATTCCAGTATTTAATCCTGGATTAAAAGTGGAGGCAGCATAATGGAAAATGTACTTATATCGCTTTTTTCATTGTGTTCTTAGTAACATTTATTCATATAATTGGAATTAAAGAGGAGAAGAAATAACATGAAACCATATGATGTTGGGCTTGTTTGTGGGCGTTTTCAAACGTTCCACAAAGGCCATGAAAAACTTATTGATACAGGGTTATTGCTTTGTGATCGGATGCTTATTCTTGTTGGCAGTGCTCAAGAATGCGGGACAGAACGTAATCCTTTGAATGTCAATACTAGAATTCGAATGATACGTGAAGTATATGGTGATGATCCAAACATTATGATTTATGCATTATCAGATCTCACTGATGAAAACGATATTACTCCAGATTGGGGCAGATATCTTCTTCAAAATGCGGATCGGTATATTTATAAAAATCCAGATGTAATGATTTATGGTAATGATGATAGCCGGAGCGGATGGTTTGATAAGAAAGATTTAAAAAACACAACCGAATTAATCATTAATCGTGAAGAATTACCTATTTCAGGGACTATGTTAAGAGCACTTATGATACAGGATAAACGGCGAGAATGGATGACTTTTGTGAATCCTAAGTTACATAAAATGTATGATGAAATTCGTGGTGAACTTATGGAAAGTGTTTTAAAGAGGTTTTAAATGGCAAAATATCTAATGAAATATAAAGGTACTTACAGATTAAAAGCTGCGATAGATCAAAGTACCAATGATTATCCCAGAGATGATTCTGGAGGAATAGATCCGAGCTTTGATGATATCTATATTAAATGTTATGGTGGTGCTCAGATATATCATTATGGTTTCTCCACGCTTGTAGCTTACATTCCATCTATAGGAAGAGGACATAATATTTTAAAGGCTATAGCTAATGATATCGGATTACCGGAGTATGAAACTTATGAAGAACTATACAAAGCGCTTGAAGATGAAGGAACTGTACGAAGCATCATGGAAAACGACAAAGAAATAGAGTTTAAGTTCCATGCTCGTAAGTTAGAATACATAGCATCTTTTCTTAAACCTGCGATTGCAGGAGCTGATATTAGTCCTTTTTCGACTAAGAACTTACCCAAATGTAATTATCCTATTCCTGATGAAGATTTAGCAGAATACAACGCTATTTTGGATTCTATGGACAGTAAGGATTACTTGTTAGTCTCTAGGGTAACCGATGCTTTTTTGACCAATAAACTTCAAAAAAGTAAGCAGTATAGGACAATTGATTTGAAAAAAGATATGAAGAAAAAATGTTTAAAAACTAAAGAATATATCCATTCATTAGGCGAATGGAATGAATATATTGAATATTTAAAAAAGGAGATTTGTAAATGAAAAGAATAGCAAAGTTTGAAAAAGTAAGCTTAGAAGAATTCATGAAAGATTGGTGTGATACATTCGAATTAGACACCTCTGACGCCGACACGAGACGTGAAATAGAAGGCATTTATGGTAGTATTGAGCTTCCTAAAAGAGCAACAGTAGGAAGTGCTGGTTATGACTTCTTCACACCGCTTACACTTAATATGAAACCAGGTGAAACAGTAAAAGTACCAACTGGAATTAGATGCAAGATTGATGAAGGATGGGTACTGAAATGCTATCCAAGAAGCGGCCTTGGATTCAAATACCGTCTGCAGCTTGATAATACAGTAGGTATCATCGACAGTGATTACTATGATTCTGATAATGAAGGTCATATCTTTATTAAAGTTACTAATGATAGTAAAAGACCATGGAAAAATCTTAATGTACTTTGCGGAGAAGGATTCGCTCAGGGTATTTTTGTTGAATATGGTATTACTATTGATGATGAAGTTGCAGGAGTACGAAATGGCGGATTTGGAAGTACAACAAAGAATAAGTAGGAGGGTTTTATGTGGATCAGAAGTCAAAATCAAGAAAATTATTTAGATACATCTGGAAAGACATTTTCTATATATAATGGGAATCAGATTCATTTAAAATATGCAAATAGTTCTATCTTTCTTGGAAAATATTCGTCTTATACGAAAACACTTAAAGTGCTGGATATGCTACGAAAACAAAATGATAAATGGCATTCTATGAATGTATTTTATTCATGCAATAATATGGGTTTATCTATTTCATCTATGAATAATGTACTTGCTGCACTAGAAGAAACCAATACATTTGAAATGCCACAGGATGAGGACGTGTAACTATGCTTACAACAGACAGAGAAAAAACTATATGCGAAAAATATAGCGCATATGATAAAAATAATCGTGTCCATTGTAATGAGTGTCCACTTATTAAAGGGGATCCTACTCAACATGACTTCCGGTGCAAAGCGAATAGTCATTATAATAGACACACTCGTGAATGGGAATATGATGATTAAAAGTAAAAAAAAGAGGCGCTCCGTATATGGTTAGTGCCTCTTTAAAGAAAAATGTGTATGGTTATATGTATGAATGCTATACATCAAATACAACCATGTATAATATATCATTTTATTTGATAAAAAGAAAGGATAACTATGAAAATTCGATTAAATAATTCAGCAGATGCTACAACTGTTGTATCTATTGCAAATAAGTTTAAAGATTGCGATATTGATGGAAAATTCGGAAGATATATTATAGATCTTAAATCTATTTTAGGAGTGTTATCATTTGAACTTCCAAAAACAATTGAAGTAGTAATTCAGAGTGACAATACTAAATTAATAGAAGATCTGGAGCATCAACTTGGATTTTGGAAAGTAGAAGATGATGATCACATTATCTGAGAAATATGCTCTAACTATAGATGAGGCTGCTCAATACTTTAATATAGGAAAGAATAAGCTGCGTGAGCTTGTTAAAGAACCGGGATGTACTTTTGTCATGTACTCCGGTAACAGGTGTCTGATAAAAAGACAGAAGTTTGAAAAATATTTAGATAGCATTGTCTATTTATAATTGAAAGAAGTCCGTATGTATGATATGATTAATGTAGAAAATTGCCTCATTGTACATACGGACTTTTTGAAAGGATGATGTATAATGGGAAAAGATTTAAAAGGTAAAGAACTCGGAAAGGGCATTTCACAGAGAAAGGACGGTAGATATCAAGCCCGATTTACAGATAGGTTCGGGAAGCGTAGATGCGTATACGGGATAACTTTAAAAGAAGTTAAAAATGCATTAATGAGTGAAGTTGTAGATAATTACAGTAAAAATAATGTAGCAGACTCCAATATGACTTTGGATCAGTGGTATGAAAAGTGGATGAGGGTATATAAAGAACCCGTTCTGAAGCCAAGTACAATTAGAATATATATACGTACATACCATTGCTATATAAAACCTGTGCTAGGCAGATTTCCATTGTCATCAATTACTAAATTGATGGTAACAGATTTACTTAACGGGCTGGGTAAAAGGTTACATAAAAGTACAGTCAATAATATACGTACAGTTTTGTGCGATTTATTCTCTTATGCTATGGATAATGATTTATGTACTAAAAACCCGGCAAAAGGCATAAAAATAATTGGAACTGACAGAAGAAAAATCGTTACCTTATCCCGTGAGGATCAAAGAGATTTCTTCTTTATGGCGAAAGGATGCTTCTATTATAATCTATATATTGTCGCAGTCAATACAGGACTTCGCTCAGGAGAACTGAGAGCGCTTACTTTAGATGATATTAATTTTGAAAATAATACTATAAATGTTACTAAAACTTTAACTTATTTTAGAAAATCTTCAAAAGATGATTTTTTAGGATACAAAATCAACATACCAAAAACTAAATCCAGTATAAGAACTGTACCGATGAATTCCATATGCAGAAAAGCAATTGAAGATCAAGTACAGCAGCTCAATACATTGCCACCGATTGATTATGACTCTGACGCTCTTGGTAAACTCCTTTTCGTGACAAGAAATAATAGACCCTTGATGGATGAAGTACTTGGTAGTTCGATACGTACAGTAAGAAATAATGTTAATAAAATTAGAGCATCTCAAAATCAGCCTCTGATGCCAAAATTTAGTGCGCATACATTTAGACACACATTTGCCACACGCTGTTTTGAGGCAGGAATCCCGCCAAAGACAGTACAATCATATCTTGGACATACAAATATTCAGATGACCATGGATATCTATACAGAAGTTTTAAGTGATAAAAAAATGAGTGACATTAAGTTGTTAGAAAGTACGATGAATGATATAAATACGTACAAAGCATTCCAAAAAATCAGCTAATTATAGAATGGTGTAAAAATGGTGTAAAATCAGTATTAACACATTAAAACCATTGATTTTACGGGGATTTATAAACGACTTATAGAAAAATATAAGCATTTCCATGAGGAACATGAAATTAAATAATGCAGCCATTTCCAGAAAGGTCATTGAGAAGAAGATAATATTCTTTTCAATGATCTTTTTTTGTTTTGATATTGCTATTAAATTAACAACCCTGTTAAAGAAATTGCTTTTCATTTATATACATTTATGAATACTATACATCTATAACAAATTGTTATAAATTAATTTCAGAAAATTTCAAAAATGATATTGTGCAAAACAACTATATAATGTATAATATCAACAGCACATATGTTAAAAATAACTAAAGCTGCGTGGGAATCGATATATCGGTACTATATTAAAACCGATGTATCAAAATTACTATTTAAGGAGGGAACCGAATGTTAGACCAGTCTTATTACAGAAAAGCGGATGAGATCATCGAGCACTACGGACGTACAGCAGCATCGCTGATTCCGATCATGCAGGATATTCAGGCGGAATATCGTTACCTGCCGGGAGAATTGCTGACTTATGTAGCGAAAGAAATCGGAGTAAAAGAAGCCAAGGCCTACAGTGTAGCCACATTCTATGAGAATTTTTCTTTTGAGCCGAAAGGGAAATATGTCATTAAAGTGTGTGACGGAACAGCCTGTCATGTGAGAAAATCCATGCCTGTAAAAGAGGCTTTGATGAAGGAACTTGGACTGAGCAACAAGAAACACACTACAGATGACATGCTTTTTACCGTAGAAACAGTATCCTGTCTGGGTGCATGTGGACTTGCCCCCACACTGACTGTCAATGATGAAGTACATCCGAAGATGACTCCTGAGAAAGCTGTAGAACTTTTGAATAAACTGAGAGGAGAGTGCGTATGAGTATTAAGAGTAAAGAAGACCTGTTAAATAAGCAGGCTGAAGTAAATGAGCAGATTAAATCTTATACCTGCCGCGTTCTTGTCTGTTCAGGTACCGGATGTATCGCATCCGGAGCGCAGAAGATTTATGAAGAGATGTCAGTACTCTGTGAGAGAATTGATGGAGTAACAGTTGAAATGCAGAAGGATGTGCCTCATGTAGGCGTGATCAAAACAGGGTGCCAGGGCTTATGTGAACTTGGACCTCTGATGAGAATTGAACCATATGATTATCAGTATGTTCACGTACAGCCGGAAGACTGTAAGGAAATTGTGGAGAGAACTATATTGGAAGGAAAACCTGTAGAGAGGCTGTTTTATCGAGATAATAATACAGTCTGTCCACATCCTGATGATATTCCTTTCTTAAATCAACAGACACGTATCGTTCTTGAAAACTGTGGAAAAATCGATGCGGAATCTATCGAAGAGTATATTGCTGTGGGAGGCTATCAGGCACTTGCAAAAGTGATGGGAAGTATGTCCCCGCAGGAAGTTATTGATGAAGTAACTAAATCCGGGCTTCGCGGTCGTGGCGGTGCAGGATTCCCGGCAGGCAAGAAATGGTCTCAGGTTGCACGCCAGGCAGAGAAAACCCGCTATGTTGTATGTAATGGTGATGAGGGTGATCCCGGTGCATTTATGGATGGTTCCGTCATGGAAGGTGATCCATATAAGATGATCGAAGGTATGACTATTGCAGCCTACGCAGTCGGTGCGGAGAATGGATATATTTATGTTCGTGCAGAGTATCCTCTTTCTGTAAAGAGACTTAGGATGGCGATTGAACAGGCAGAAAAATATGGCCTGTTAGGTGATAATATTTTAAATTCCGGTGTAAACTTCCATTTACATATCAACAGAGGTGCCGGAGCTTTCGTATGTGGAGAAGGTTCGGCACTTACCGCATCTATCGAGGGTAACAGAGGTATGCCTCGTGTAAAACCGCCCCGTACAGTAGAGAAAGGTCTGTGGGGTAAGCCTACAGTTCTTAATAATGTAGAAACCTATGCTAATGTACCGAAGATTATTCTTCAGGGAGCAGACTGGTTCCGCACCATCGGTACAGAGGGAAGCCCCGGAACTAAAACCTTCTCACTGACCGGTTCTATCGAGAATACCGGTCTGATAGAGGTTCCTATGGGAACCACACTCCGCCACATTATCTATGATATCGGTGGTGGCTTAAAGAGTGGCGCCGCATTTAAAGGTGTCCAGATCGGCGGTCCGTCCGGCGGATGTCTGATCCTTGACCAGCTGGATGCACCTCTTGATTTTGATTCTGTCAAAAAATTAGATGCGATTATGGGATCCGGTGGTCTGGTAGTTATGGACGAGAATACCTGTATGGTTGAGGTTGCCAGATTCTTTATGAACTTCACCCAGCGTGAGAGCTGCGGTAAATGTGTACCGTGCCGTGAGGGTACCAAACGTATGCTGGAGATCCTGGAGAGGATCGTAGATGGAAAGGGTGAGATGTCCGATCTGGATGAGCTGGAAGAGCTTGCAAATATGGTTCAGAACATGGCTCTGTGCGGACTTGGCAAGAGTGCACCTCTTCCTGTTATCAGTACTCTCAAACGCTTCCGCGATGAATATGAGGAACATATCCGCGATAAGAAATGCCGTGCAAAAGTATGTACTGCTCTTCGTCAGTTCCACATCAACCCTGAGTTCTGTATTGGCTGCGGTAAATGCGCAAAGAACTGTCCGGCAGGTGCGATCTCAGGTAAGATTAAACATCCATATCACATTGATAACGACATCTGTATCAAATGCGGTGCATGTAAGGACAACTGTAACTTTGATGCAGTATATGTGGAAGCATAGAAGGGAGGATACACTATGGGCCATATGATAATTGACGGTAGAAAGGTAGAATTTACCGATGAAAAAAATGTCCTGTCTGTCATCCGCAAGGCAGGGATCAATATTCCGACACTGTGCTACCACTCAGAGGTATCCACTTTTGGTGCCTGTCGTTTATGTACAGTTGAAGACGAGAGGGGAAAAACATTTGCCTCATGTTCTGAACAGCCAAGAGATGGAATGGTGATCTATACCAATTCCGGAAGAGTCAAGAAATACAGAAAACTAATTGTAGAATTATTGCTTGCAGCACATTGTCGTGACTGTACAACCTGTGTTAAGAGTGGTGAGTGTGTCCTTCAGGAACTGGCACACAGGCTGGGCGTACAGACAATCCGTTTCAAAAATACCAGGGAATATCATGAGTTGGATACAAGTTCTCCTTCTCTGGTTCGTGATCCAAACAAATGTATTCTGTGTGGTAACTGCGTACGTGCCTGCGAAGAACTTCAGGGAATCGGAGCTTTAGGATTTGCATTCCGGGGAACTGAGGCCATGGTAATGCCTGCATTTAACAAAAAAATCGCAGAGACAGAATGTGTAAACTGCGGTCAGTGTCGTGTATATTGTCCAACAGGTGCTATTGCGATCAAGACACATATGGACGAGGCATGGGAAGCACTTGCTGATCCGAATATACGTGTAGTTGCTCAGATTGCTCCTGCAGTACGTGTCGCAGTAGGTGATCATTATGGACTGACCAAAGGTAAGAGTGTTATGGGTAAGATTGTCAATGCTCTCCACAGAATGGGATTCGATGAAGTTTATGATACTTCATTCAGTGCTGACCTTACTATTATGGAAGAGAGTGCCGAGTTCCTTGACAGAATTAAGAAGGGTGAGAAACTTCCGCTTCTTACTTCCTGCTGTCCTGCATGGGTGAAGTTTATCACAGACCAATACAAGGAGTATATTCCTAATCTTTCTACCTGCCGTTCTCCACAGGGAATGCTCTCAGCAGTAATCAAAGAGTACTTCCGCGATCCGGAACATGCCGGCGGCAAGAAAACAGTTATGATTTCTATTATGCCATGTACAGCCAAGAAGGCAGAAGCAGTTCGTCCGAACAGCTTCACAGACGGTGAACAGGATACAGATATCGTTATTACAACTACAGAGCTGCTCCGCATGATCGATAACTTTGGGCTTGACTTTGCAACTCTTGATCCGGAAGCCTGTGATATGCCGTTTGGCTTCGGCTCCGGTGGTGGTGTTATCTTCGGTGTTACAGGAGGTGTTACAGAAGCAGTTCTCCGCCGCCTGACTCCGGATCACAGCAAAGAAACCATGCATGAGATCGCAGAATGCGGTGTTCGTGGAGATGAGGGAATCAAGGAATTTACAGTTCCTTATGAAGGAATGAACCTTAATATCTGTGTTGCCAGCGGCCTTGCAAATGCAAGAACCGTTATGGAACAGGTTAAGAATGGTGAGAAAGAATATCATCTGATCGAGATCATGGCATGTCGCCGCGGATGTATCATGGGTGGCGGACAGCCGACAAGATCCGGCGACAGAACCAAAGCTCTGAGAGCTAAGGGCCTGTATAATGCAGATAATACAACTATCATTAAGAAATCCGATGAAAACCCGTTAGTTCTGGAACTTTACAACGGACTTCTGAAAGGCAAAGAGCATCATCTGCTTCACAATGATTCCTATTAAGGAACATCTGTGATGCCTGACAGTAACAATATGTCATTACTGTTCACTCCGTTCACAGTAACGTAGCCAAAATTCATTCCAGATTGCCTGCGGCAATGGAATTTTGGCTTGTATGTCTCGGGATTTTGGCATATTCATGCCAAAACACCTCGCGGGATAGTGGTGTGTGAACAGTAACAATATGTCCAAATGATAAATAGAATATTTTAAAGCTTCCTTGCATATTTTATAACAATACATGAAGGTTATGTGTAAATATGCAAGGGGGCTATTTTTATGGAAAATTTTCAGGTGTATCGTGATATCCAGGCCCGTACAGGGGGAGATATATACATAGGGGTCGTAGGACCTGTCCGCACAGGAAAATCTACATTTATCCGCAGATTCATGGAACTTGTTGCATTGCCACAGATGTCAGATACAAAGCAGGCAGAGATCAGAGATCAGCTTCCTTTAAGCGGATCAGGCAAAATCATCACCACAGCAGAAACAAAATTTATTCCCAAAGAAGCAGTTCCCATCACTCTCGGAGAAGATCAGCAGGTAAAGATCCGCCTGATCGACAGTGTGGGTTTTCTGGTAAAGGGTGCATCCGGGCAGACGGAGGACGGGAAAGAACGAATGGTAAAAACTCCCTGGTTTGAGCAGGCAATCCCATTTCGCGAGGCCGCACGCATCGGAACACAGAAAGTAATTCAGGAGCATTCCACAATAGGTATTGTGGTCACAACTGACGGAAGTTTCGGTGAACTTCCCAGAGACAATTTTTCGGAGGCAGAAGAGAAGGCTATTCAGGAACTGAAAAAACAGCAGAAACCATTTATCGTGCTGGTAAATTCGCAGATGCCATATAAAGATGCGGCTCTGAAAACAGCGGAAGAAATCCAACAGAAATATAAGGTAACTGCTCTGACAGTAAACTGTGACCAATTGAGAAAAGAAGATATTGCCAGGATTCTGGAGAAGGTTTTATATGAATTTCCTGTCAGTCAGATTCAGTTTTTTATTCCGCGCTGGGTAGAAATGCTTCCCCTGGAGCATGAATTAAAACAGCAGATCCTTTCACAGATCAGGGATAAAATGAAAAGTATGCAGCATATACGTGATATCACAAAGGAATCTGTAAAATTATCCGGACCTTATGTACAGGATTCCCTTCTGGAAGATGTAGGCTTATCCGATGGAACAGTAAAGGTAAGAATACGCATAAAGGAAGAATATTATTACAGGATGCTCAGTCAGATGAGTGGAATCGAAATGGAGAGTGAATATGAACTGATCCATACAATGCAGGAACTGGTACATATGAAAGAGGAATATGTAAAAGTGCAGGCTGCACTGGAAGCAGTGCGTGGAACCGGTTATGGTGTGGTTGTCCCGAATCTGGATGAGATTGAGATCGCACAGCCTGAAGTGATCCGACAGGGGAATAAATATGGAGTAAAGATCAAGTCAAAGAGTCCGTCTATCCATATGATAAAGGCAAATATAGAAACTGAAATTGCTCCCATAGTAGGAACAGAACAGCAGGCAAAGGATCTGATCCAGTATATTGATGAAGGCAGCCAGAGGGGGGAGAGTATCTGGGAGACTAATATTTTCGGTAAATCCATTGAGCAGTTGGTACAGGATGGCATCCGAAGCAAGATTGCAGCTATCAGCGAAGAAAGCCAGGTAAAGCTTCAGGATACCATGCAGAAAATTGTCAATGACAGTAAGGGCGGGCTGGTGTGTATTATCATATAGCTGCCGTATAATATGGTTCCTTTTAATTTTGCTTTTTAGCCGAACTGTGAAACAGTTATTCAGTTACAGGCAACGGAGAGCTCAGGTTACTGCGTCAATTACCGGTTCGTCAGTTTTTTTACTGTCAGTACTTTTTTCCCCTTCAATAACGACTTTATTAGGGAGGCATACGATGGTGCCTCCTTTTTCATCGATTGCCTTCTGTTTCATACACAGATGATCGGGGCATTGTGCAGAGATCATACGTGCCTGACCGTCTTTGATCTCACAGACATTTGTATCGTTGATTTTAATCATCTGATCCTTTTCCAGAGAATAAGTTCCATATTCTTTTCCGTCTACAGTAATGCGGATGGAACCATGACTGCCCTTATTTATAAGAGACATTCCTCCCCACATCGCCAGTGCAAGAATAAGAATACCACCTATAAAAATAAATTCTTTTTTCTTCAAAATATTGTACTCCATCTTTCTATAATAGCAGTAACGTTTCGTTTTGTCTGCATCATAACATGAATAAAAAAGAATAGCAACCTTTAGATGTTTGTGGTATGGTTATAATAATGAAAGAGAACGGAGGAAATCTTTTATGGGAAAATATATTATGGCACTGGATGCCGGGACGACCAGCAACCGCTGTATCCTGTTTAATGAAAAGGGAGAACGTTTAAGTGTTGCACAGAGAGAATTTACCCAGTATTTCCCGAAACCGGGCTGGGTAGAACATGATGCAGATGAGATATGGGCCAGTATGCTGGGTGTGGCAGTAGAGGCAATGACCAAGATCGGAGCAGATGCTTCAAAGATCGCTGCGATCGGAATCACAAACCAGAGAGAAACTGCAATCGTATGGGATAAAAATACCGGCGTACCTGTCTATCATGCGATCGTATGGCAGTGTCGCAGAACATCGGAATACTGCGACTCGCTGAAAGCCAGAGGACTGACTGAGAAATTCAGGGAGAAAACAGGGCTTGTGATCGATGCTTATTTCTCTGCAACAAAAATAAAGTGGATTCTGGACAATGTAGAAGGAGCCAGAGAGAAAGCGCAGAAAGGGCAGCTTTTGTTTGGAACTGTGGAAACCTGGCTGATCTGGAAACTGACAAAGGGCAGAGTCCATGTTACAGATTATTCCAATGCATCCAGAACCATGCTTTTTAATATCAATACTTTACAGTGGGATCAGGAAATTTTGAATGAACTTGACATTCCAAAGTCCATGCTTCCCAAACCAATGCCATCCAGCTGTATTTATGGAAAAGCAGATCCGGCAGTCCTTGGCGGTGCTATCCCTATTGCAGGCGCAGCAGGTGATCAGCAGGCTGCTTTGTTTGGCCAGACCTGCTTTAATGCCGGAGAAGCAAAAAATACTTATGGCACAGGATGTTTTCTTCTGATGAATACAGGAGAGAAACCTGTCTTTTCAAAGAACGGACTGGTTACTACGATTGCGTGGGGATTGGACGGAAAGGTAACCTATGCACTGGAAGGATCAATTTTTGTTGCAGGTGCAGCTATCCAGTGGCTGCGAGATGAATTAAAGGTAATTGATTCCTCTGAAGATTCCGAGTATATGGCAAATAAAGTATCAGATACACATGGATGTTATGTTGTGCCGGCCTTTACAGGACTGGGAGCTCCCCACTGGGATCAGTATGCGAGAGGTACGATCGTAGGAATTACCCGCGGTGTGAATAAATATCATATTATCCGCGCAACGCTGGAATCTATTGCCTATCAGGTAAATGACGTACTAAATGCCATGAAAGCAGATTCAGGCATTAATCTGGCAGCATTAAAAGTTGATGGCGGAGCCAGTGCCAACAATTTCCTGATGCAGACACAAGCAGATATTATCAATGCACCGGTCAACCGTCCATGCTGTGTTGAGACAACTGCAATGGGGGCTGCTTATCTGGCAGGTCTGGCAGTAGGCTACTGGAGCAGTAAAGAAGAAGTGCGCAACAATTGGTCCATTGACCAGAAATTCTACCCGTCTATCACCGAAGAAACAAGAGAGCAAAAGATTAAAGGATGGAATAAAGCTGTGAAATATTCTTACGGATGGGCGAAGGATGAATAAAGCCATTTCAGGATATGAAATGGAATTCATATTTGCTTACATTTTATCAGCAAAGCTAAATAAAATTCAGTGTATTGACAATCTTACAGAGATAGTGGTACGGTAATACAGTAATTTCGGCAAAGGCCGATGATTTTGGAGTTTTACAAATTACATAACGAATATTGAGGTGCGAAAAAATGCAGGAAATGAAACCAATCAAAGAAGGTAAAGTACGTGAGATTTATGACAACGGTGACAGCCTGATCATGGTTGCGACAGACCGCATCAGCTGCTTTGATGTTATCCTGAACAATCAGGTAACCAAGAAGGGAACTGTACTGACTCAGATGTCCAAGTTCTGGTTTGACATGACAGAAGACATTCTGCCGAACCACATGATTTCTGTAGATGTAAAAGATATGCCTGAATTTTTCCAGCAGGAGAAATTTGACGGAAACAGCATGATGTGCCGTAAGCTTGAAATGCTGCCTATCGAGTGTATTGTTCGTGGATACATTACAGGAAGCGGCTGGGAAAGCTACAAGAAGACAGGTAAAGTCTGCGGCATTGAATTACCGGAAGGACTGAAGGAATCTGACAAGCTTCCTGAGCCGATCTATACTCCGTCCACAAAGGCTGAGATTGGCGATCATGACGAAAATATCTCCTATGAGCAGAGCATCGCTCACCTTGAGAAATATTTCCCGGGCAGAGGAGAGGAATTAGCTGCAAAACTTCGTGATAATACAATTGCACTTTATAAGAAATGTGCGGAATACGCATTAAGCAAGGGAATCATCATCGCAGATACCAAATTTGAATTTGGTCTGGATAAAGACGGAAACATGGTGATCGGTGATGAGATGCTCACACCGGACAGCTCTCGCTTCTGGCCTGCTGAAGGATATGAACCGGGACATGGCCAGCCATCCTTTGACAAACAGTTTGCACGTGACTGGCTGAAAGCAAATCCGGACAATGACTGGACACTTCCGCAGGATATTGTAGATAAGACAATCGGAAAATATCTTCAGGGTTATGAAATGCTTACAGGTAAGAAATTATAATAATTCAGAGATATAGCAGATACTGCTGTTCGAAACATTGATAAAAGTTCGGACAGCAGTATTTTTTGCTAAAATGCCACAAAAATGTGGAAATCAGATAAATTTTTTGTTACACTAAAGTGAAGAAGGTAATGGAAGAGACAGGATTGTAGTCATGGAGTGTAGTTATATTTTTGTTTCTGAGATTATGAAAATGTGTAAGGAGAAAAAGGTTTATGAAAACACTGAAAAAGTTGCTTTTTATCATAATGGCAGTTGCTGTTTTAGCTATGCCGGTATTTGGTGTACAGGCTGCGGAAAGTGATATTCCTGTTACAGAGCAGCTCGGAGTATCCCCGACGCCATCTCCGGTTCCCATAAGAGAACTGGTTACAAAGGGAAACAAGATTTACTATTATTATAAGGGAAAAATGGTTAAGAACAAATGGAAGAGATATAATGGCTATAAGTATTATTTTGGCGCAAATGGAAATGCTGTGCGGGGAGGACAGCGTATCAACAATGTAGTTTATGTTTTTGATGAGAAAGGACGTTTATTTGAGAATAAACAGAATAAAATTGTGAAATCCGGATCCAATATTTATCATATAAGGACAGAACACGGCCGTGCCAGCATTGGATATTTTATCTATAAGAATAATCTGTATTATGCGGATCCAAAAGGAAGGCTGTATCAGAAGAAATCCAGACAGAACGGCCAGCTTTATTTTACCAATTCCGGTGCTGCAAGAAAAGATTATAATGCTCTGCTGAAAATGCGTGTGATGCAGATTGTATCGTCAATCACAAATTCAGGTATGAGTCAGAGCCAGAAGCTTTATGCATGTTGGAAATATGTTGTTTACGGAGGATTTTACTATGGTGGTCCGGATCCTAACATTTACCAGAGTGGCTGGGCGCGCAGTGAGGCATTGAGGATGTTTCGTGCAGGATATGGCAACTGTTATGGATTTTCCTGTATTTTTGCTGCTCTTGCAAGAGAAATAGGATATACACCGTATATGATCTGTGGCCGGGTACCGGGAAGCAGAGATGGAGCGGCAGATGGCTTCACCCGTCATTGCTGGGTAAAGATCAATGGTCTTTATTATGATCCGGAAGCACAGTATGCCGGTTGGATGACAGGGGTTTATGGTTATGATTATTACCCGATCAGTCACCAGATCCAGAGAGTTGTTAACTTTTGTAAATTCTAATGTGCCGATAAGTTGATTAATTATATGAGAGGTGTTTCTATGGAAAGCAGAATTGCAGTGATCAGTATTATAGTAGAGAATTCAGATTCTGTAGAATGTCTGAATAGGATTCTTCATGAATTTGGCATTTATATCATCGGCAGAATGGGGATTCCTTATAGGCAGAGAGGGATAAGCATTATCAGTGTGGCAATAGATGCACCTCTGGATATAATCAATGCACTGACCGGAAAAATTGGCCGGCTGGCAGGGGTTTCAGCAAAAACAGTCTATTCGAAAGCTTAGAGGAAATGAAAATATATGGCATCAGCAGAGTTGCAGATACCTGAACACATTCAGGAGACACAGAATATTACCAGAGAAGAACTGGAAATGATTTTACATACACAGAATCCACTGGTAACGGAAGAACTACGAAGAAGAGCACAACAGACCGCAAAAGCAATTTATGGAAATAAAATTTATGTCCGTGGTCTGATCGAATTTACAAATTACTGCAAGAACAATTGTTATTATTGTGGTATACGCTGTTCAAATACGGATGCAGACAGATACCGGCTTTCTTTGGAACAGATTTTGTCCTGCTGTGAAACAGGATGGAATCTTGGTTTTCGGACTTTTGTTCTGCAGGGCGGAGAAGATCCGCATTTCACAGATGAACATATTTGTCAGATTGTCCGCACGATTAAAGAAATATACCCTGACTGTGCAGTGACTCTTTCTATTGGAGAAAAGAGTGAAGAAAGCTATCAGGCATATTTTAATGCAGGCGCTGACAGATATCTCTTGCGTCATGAGACAGCAGATGAAGATCATTACAGAAAACTTCACCCGGAACAGATGTCCCTGGTTTTCAGAAAAAATTGTCTGAAAAACCTGAAGAAAATAGGATATCAAACCGGATGTGGATTCATGGTAGGATCTCCGGGACAAACCGCAGATACACTTTACCGCGATCTTTTATTTATTAAGGAATTAAAGCCTGAAATGATAGGAATTGGACCGTTTATTCCTCACAAAGACACCCCGTTTGCTAAAGAATTACCCGGAACTCTGGAGCAGACTCTGCGATTATTGTCAATTATCCGCCTGATCCACCCACACGCGCTTCTTCCGGCAACAACAGCCCTTGGAACCATAGACCCCAAGGGCAGAGAGAAGGGAATTTTGGCAGGGGCCAATGTAGTAATGCCCAATTTATCACCGGTCAATGTCCGGGATAAGTATACCCTTTATGATAATAAGATCTGTACAGGTGATGAAGCTGCTGAATGCAAAGCCTGTATGGCAGCACGTATGAAGAGCATTGGTTATGAAGTAGTGACAGACAGAGGCGATTATAAAGCATGACTGCAGTTCACTCCTGAATAACTTAAGCATCCGCGATAAGCGGAACATAAAACTGAATATAGAAAAAACTAATCGGAAAGCGGCAGATAAGGAAGCCCCTGACCGAAAAGAAAGGAAACAAATCTATGTATAATCCAAAATCATTAAAAGCAGAGGAATTTATTTCCGACGAAGAGATCAGAGAAACCCTTGCATATGCAGATGCAAACAAAGAAAATGTGGCGCTGATCGACCAGATCCTTGCGAAGGCAAAAGAATGTAAAGGACTTACCCACAGAGAAGCCTCTGTCCTTCTTGCCTGTCCCATTCCTGAGAAGATTCAGAAGATGTATGATCTGGCAGCGGAGATCAAGAAAGAATTCTACGGAAACAGAATCGTTCTGTTTGCCCCTCTGTATCTTTCCAACTATTGCGTAAACGGCTGTGTGTACTGTCCGTATCATAAGAAAAATCAGCATATTGCCCGCAAAAAACTTACTCAGGAAGAAATTGTAAAAGAAGTAACTGCCCTTCAGGATATGGGACATAAACGTCTTGCTATTGAAGCCGGAGAGGATCCGATCAATAATCCCATTGAGTACATTCTGGAATGCATCCAGACAATCTACAGCATTAAACATAAGAATGGTGCCATTCGACGTGTCAATGTAAATATTGCTGCCACAACTGTGGAAAATTACAGGAAATTAAAAGATGCAGGAATCGGTACCTACATTCTTTTTCAGGAGACTTATCATAAAGAAAGTTACGAAACACTTCATCCAACAGGTCCGAAACATAACTATGCCTATCATACAGAAGCAATGGACCGCGCAATGGAAGGTGGCATTGATGATGTAGGACTGGGTGTATTATTTGGTCTTGAACTTTACAGATATGAGTTTGCCGGGCTTCTGATGCATGCGGAACATCTTGAGGCAGTTCATGGAGTAGGTCCTCATACTATCAGTGTGCCTCGTATCAAACATGCGGATGATATTGATCCTTCTGCTTTTGATAACAGTATCAGTGATGAAATTTTTGCCAAAATCTGTGCACTGATCCGGATTGCTGTGCCATATACGGGAATGATCATTTCCACAAGAGAAAGTAAAGCAGTTCGTGAAAAAGTACTTCCTCTGGGAGTTTCTCAGATCAGCGGTGCCTCCAGAACAAGTGTTGGCGGGTATGACGTTCCTGAAACAGAAGATGAAGTGACATCTGCACAATTTGACGTCAGTGACCAGAGATCTCTGGATGAAATCGTTAACTGGCTGATGGGTATGGGAGATATCCCAAGCTTCTGTACTGCCTGTTACAGAGCAGGAAGAACAGGTGACCGTTTTATGTCTTTGTGCAAAAGTAAACAGATTTCTAACTGCTGCCATCCCAATGCGCTGATGACATTGATGGAATATCTCCAGGATTATGCAAGCCCTGAGACGAAAAAAGTCGGACTGGAGCTGATTCAAAAAGAACTGGAAAATATCCCGGGCGAAAAGATAAGGAAACTCACAGAGGAACACCTTGCAGATATTGTAAACGGACAGAGAGATTTCCGATTCTGACATTCTCTGCACTTTTAACGATCAATAACAACACCTGAAAGAAGGGATTAATATGGCAGTGACATTGAACGAAACACCTTCCGGAAACCGTCTGCATATCGGAATCTTTGGCAAAACCAACAGTGGAAAATCCTCATTTATCAATACTTTTTCCGGGCAGAAAGTATCTATTGTTGCGGATGTTGCCGGAACTACCACAGATCCTGTATACAAATCAATGGAAATCTATCCTCTTGGTCCCTGTGTCCTCATCGATACGGCAGGATTTGATGATGAAGGAGAACTGGGTGCATTACGAATAGAAAAAACCAGTCTGGCTGCACAGAAAACTGAACTGGCGATCATCCTTTTCTGTGGGGATGAAATGGTACAGGAATTAAAATGGTATAACTATTTTAAGAAACGGCAGACACCGGTAATCCCGGTGCTTGGTAAAGCTGATCTATATACACAGGAACAAAAAGAATATCTGATTCAGATGATTCAGAAAAATACAGGAGAAACAGTCTGTCCTGTCAGTTCTGAAACGGGAGAGGGAATCCGGAAATTAAAAGAGCTTCTGACAGAAAAAATCCCGGAAGGCTACGGTAACAGAATGATCACCGGGAATCTGGTTTCCAAAGATGATCTGGTACTCCTTGTAATGCCACAGGATATCCAGGCACCAAAGGGACGGCTGATCCTGCCCCAGGTACAGACTCTACGAGAACTGCTGGATAAAAGATGTCTCATAATGAGTGTAACTACTGACCGGTATCCGGCTGCATTGCAGACTCTTTCCAGACCACCGAAGCTGATCATCACAGATTCTCAGGTGTTCCCATACATCTATGAGAACAAACCAAAAGAGAGCATGCTTACTTCCTTTTCTGTACTGTTTGCGGCATACAAGGGAGATCTTTCTTACTACATAGAGGGAGCAAAAGCAATTGACAGTCTGAAAGAAACTTCTCATGTACTGATTGCCGAATGCTGCACACATGCACCTCTGAAAGAGGATATTGGCAGAGTGAAAATTCCCCGGATGCTGAAAAAACGATTTGGAGAAAACCTGCAGGTAGAGCTGGTAAGCGAAACCGATTTTCCGGATGACCTTACCGAATATGATCTGATCATCCAGTGCGGAGCATGTATGTTTAACCGGAAATATGTGATGTACCGCATCGACAGGGCAAAGAAGCAACAGGTACCTGTGACCAATTACGGGATAACCATCGCACATCTTACCGGAATACTGGATCATGTGGCATTGCCGGAATGATGATTCCAATCCCGAAAAATAACAGATATTAACAAATACATAAAGACTGCTGTACAGTTAGATTACTGTATGGCAGTTTTATTGTTATATTACAGGAAATTAATCCTGCTAATCCTGCAAGCAGGATTCTTTTTTATAAATAATTGCTTCACAATTTGGATGAATTTCGCAAAATTTTCATGAAGATATTGACAAGCAGCCTATGTTAGTTTATACTAACTTACAGTTAGAGAAAGTTAACCATACCCAAAGTATTATCAATGCCCGATTATCAGGCAAGGGATAAATACTTTCCAATCCCCATATTAATATATCTAAAAGAACAAAAGGAGGATAATACATGAGTATTGTAATCGTAGGCGGACATGACAGAATGGTAGGACAGTATAAAAAAATCTGCAAATCTTATAAATGCAAATGTAAAGTATTTACACAGATGGAAGCCGACTTCGGAAAAAAGATAGGATGTCCGGATCTTCTGGTACTTTTTACAAATACTGTATCCCATAAGATGGTAAAATGCGCACTGGACGAGGTTGGCGCTTCTACAGATATTGTGCGCTGCCATACCAGCAGCGGAAATGCACTCAACGGTATTCTCGAAGCACGTTGCTGATAAATACTTTTCTTGTATATATTGCATAATATAGTGATAAATTAATGAAAAAAATTATTAATGTTTTAAACTGAAAAACTTTATCATTAAAAATTTCAATAAAGTTATTGACATCTAACCGAAATTAGAATACACTAACCACATGATAAAGATAATGTTTATCACTTATTAAATGCAAAGGAAGGGATGAAGAAATGCCGTTATCAATGGTAAATGCAGGTGAACCTTTTACAATCAAAAGGATCGGAGGCAAAGAAGAAGTGAAGAGACATCTTGAGGAGCTCGGCTTCGTAGTAGGAGGAGTTGTCACGGTTGTTTCTGAGATTAACGGAAGCCTGATCGTTAATGTTAAAGAATCCAGGGTTGCCATTGGAAAAGATATGGCAAGCAAAATTATGGTCTGAACCATAATTTCTTCCTGAAAGAAAAATAAAATTCCAGAGCGTATAGATTGTGGAAATGATTTTTCAGACACGCTCCGGGGAAAGAAGGGAAAGAAACTTGAAGACATTAAAAGAAGTTCATGTTGGAGAGACCGTTAAAGTCCAGAAACTTACCGGTGAAGGTCCGGTCAAGAGAAGAATCATGGATATGGGAATCACTAAAGGCGTGGAAATTTATGTAAGAAAAGTTGCACCTCTGGGAGATCCTGTAGAAGTAACTGTAAGAGGATATGAATTATCCTTACGTAAAGCAGATGCCGAAATGATTGTAGTGGAATAATTTTTTTGACATCATGTTAGGTCTTTCTAACAATTAGCCTTGTCTAATAGTTAACGAAAGTTAAGTATTAGTGATGACTAATAACTGTTGAGAATGATAAATGATATCAGCAGTAGAAAGATTGGATAAAGCGATCAAAATAAAAGTGATCAAGAAATCAGAGGAGAGAGATTATGTCAGTAAAAATTGCACTCGCAGGTAATCCGAACTGCGGTAAAACGACATTATTCAATGCACTGACCGGCTCAAATCAGTTTGTAGGTAACTGGCCAGGTGTAACTGTCGAGAAAAAAGAGGGTAAGCTGAAGGGACACAAGGATGTGGTCCTCACTGACTTACCTGGTATTTATTCTTTATCACCATATACACTTGAAGAGGTAGTTGCAAGAAATTACATTCTTCAGGAAAAACCGGATGCGATCATCAATATCGTTGATGGTACCAATATTGAACGTAACCTGTATCTTACAACACAGATTCTGGAACTTGGGATTCCGGTCATCATGGCAGTCAACATGATGGATATCGTTGAGAAAAACGGTGATACAATACATATTGATAAACTGAAAAAGAAACTTGGCTGTGAAGTTGTTACTATTTCTGCTCTGAAGGGAACTGGAATCACAGAAGCTGCAAACAAGGCAGTTTCCATTGCCCAGAGCCACCGGAAAGTAACACCTGTCCATGAATTCTGCGATAAAGCAGAAGAGATCATCGGAGCAGTTGAGAATAAACTGACCGGTGTGGTACCGGAAGAACAGAAGAGATTCTTCGCAATCAAGCTTCTTGAAAGAGATGACAAGATCATTGAGCAGATGAATACATCCGTAAATGTATCTGCCGAGATCAAAGAAATGGAAAATGAGTTTGACGACGATACAGAAAGTATTATCACAAATGAGAGATATGTTTATATTTCTTCTATCATTGGTCAGTGTGTGACTAAGGCAAGAAAAGATAAGCTTTCCACATCTGATAAGATCGACCGTATTGTTACCAACAGATGGCTGGCACTGCCGATCTTTGCAGTTGTAATGTTTATCGTATATTATGTATCTGTAACTACAGTTGGTGCTTTCGTAACTGACTGGACAAACGATGTTCTGTTTGGTGAGATCATTCCTCCGGCAATTGAATCAGGGCTGAATGCGATTGGCTGTGCAGCATGGTTACAGGGACTGATCCTTGATGGTATTGTAGCCGGTGTGGGAGCTGTTCTCGGTTTCGTACCTCAGATGCTTGTACTGTTTGCATTCCTTGCATTCCTTGAGTCCTGTGGTTACATGGCTCGTGTAGCATTCATCATGGACAGAATTTTCCGTAAATTCGGTCTTTCAGGTAAATCCTTCATTCCAATGCTTATCGGCAGTGGATGCGGTGTTCCAGGTGTTATGGCTTCCCGTACGATCGAGAATGACCGTGACAGAAAGATGACAATCATGACAACTACATTCGTTCCCTGCGGAGCTAAACTTCCGATCATTGCCATGATCGCAGGTGCATTCTTCGGAAACAGCGGATGGGTTGCAACAAGTTGTTACTTTGTCGGTATTGCAGCAATTATCTGCTCCGGTATCATCTTAAAGAAAACAAAAATGTTTGCCGGTGATCCGGCTCCGTTCGTTATGGAGCTTCCTGCATACCACTGGCCAACAGTCAGCAATATCTTAAGAAGTATGTGGGAAAGAGGCTGGTCCTTCATTAAGAAAGCCGGAACAATCATCCTTCTTTCAACAATCATTCTGTGGTTCTTAATGAGCTTCGGATGGGAAGGCGGAAGCTTCGGTATGGTTGAAGAACTTAACGAGAGTATCCTTTCTAAGATCGGTACAGCAATCGCATGGATCTTTGCACCTCTTGGCTGGACAAAAGCCGGCGAAGGATGGAAGATGGCAGTTGCAGCTGTTACAGGTCTGATCGCAAAAGAGAATGTAGTAGCTACATTTGGTATGCTTTATGGATTCGCAGAAGTTGCAGAAGACGGTGCTGAGATCTGGGGTAACCTGGCAGCAGCCATGACACCGATCGCAGCTTACGGCTTCCTGGTATTCAACCTTCTTTGTGCTCCTTGCTTCGCAGCTATGGGTGCGATCAAGAGAGAGATGAACAATACAAAATGGTTTTTATTTGCAATCGGATATCAGTGTGGACTTGCATATCTTGTGTCTCTGTGTATCTATCAGATCGGTACACTGGTTACAGGCGGCGGTTTCGGTATCTGGACAGTGGTTGCATTCGCAATTATCATCGGATTTTTATATCTGCTGTTCAGACCTTATAAGGAAAGCGGCAGCCTTAATGTAAAGGTAAAGGGTATGGCAAAAGCCAGATAAAACAGTAATAAGATCAGAGCCTGCGTCCCATCTGGTGGTGCGGGTTCTGATAAACAGAATTGCAACTGTTTCATACCTTTTTCATCGCGGAGCGTGTTACTGAGAACGAAGTGAACAGTAACGTATCTTCACAGTTAGTGGACTGCTGATTATCAGATTGCAGTATAGTGATTATATGTGTATGATAATGATATAAAGCAGGAGGTGTCATTTATGGGAACATTGATTGTAGGAGCAATTTTGATTTTAATTGTCGGACTGATCATAAGAGGAATCGTCAGAGACAAAAAAAGCGGCAAGTCATCATGTGGCGGAGACTGCAGCCACTGCAGAGGGTGCCATTGAGAATCAGGCATATTACTGAAACCTGATGCCAAACAGCAGCCATATGTCAGGAAACAGAAATTAACAAGCGGAAGGATGATGTGATTTTGGGAGCAGCAGCATTACAGAGACAGGAAAATTGTAAAGAGCCCAATTACCAGAGAACCCGAATGCAGAAAGATGTTGTAATCCAGGAATTAAAGAAGCGAGGATGCAGGATTACCAAACAGAGAAGAATGCTGTTGGAAGTCATTCTTGAAAATGAGTGTTCCTGCTGTAAAGAAATCTATTACAATGCATCCCGCCTGGATCCGGGCATCGGATCAGCTACGGTTTACCGTATGGTAAATCTTTTGGAAGAAATTGGTGCGATCAGCAGAAGAAATATGTATAAAATCGTGAGAAATCCGGATTGTAAAGATGAAAGTGTATGCACCATTGAGCTAGATGATAATACAGTCCAGAAATTATCAAAAGACAGTTTTAACAATGTAGTTCTGACAGGACTGAAGGCCTGTGGATACATTGACAAACAGGAAATCGAGCGGATGTTCGTAAATTCCTGTGATTTTAAACATTGAAAACAAGTAAAAATTTAAATAGAGAACGAACTGATGACCGCCGGGAAATACTGAAGAGTATAATTTCCGGTGGCTTTCTTATATTTCTTCAGTTTTTTACGCTCTTTTGGCAATACGGTTTCCGGTAACCATCTTAACATGTCTGAAATGAGAACATTTCTCAATAAGAAAAAAAAAGTAGAAATACAGAAACTTTGGCTGTATAATACATGAAATATAAATAAGCTGATGTCGCAATAATGCGTTTGCCCATCATATTTATCTGAAAACAGTTCATAACTGTTCAGCACCGAAAGGATGCTGAGTGGTTACAATAAATTAAAAATCACAACAGGAGGATACATCAATGATTAAATTTGACGGTAAAAAAACAGGAATCTTTGCAGCAGGAGTAGCTTTCGGTACAGCAGGTATCAAGATTCTTACAAGTAAAGATGCAAAGAAATTATACACAAACTGCACAGCAGCCGTTTTACGTGCAAAGGCATGTGTAATGAAAACAGCTTCCGCAATTCAGGAGAATGCTGAGGATATTTATGCAGAAGCACAGCAGATCAACGAAGACAGAGCAGCAGCTGAGGAAGTGGTAGAAGATACAGCTGACGAAGCAGCAGAAGAAACAGAAGAGACAACAGATTTCAAAGAAGAGACAGAAGAAACAGAAGAAGGCAGCGAGGAATAATGAAATTTGCCATTAAGCATGAAATAAAAGGACGAATCCGTATTCACCTTGCCCAGAAACACATGACCTACAGACAGGCAGATATTCTGCAGTGTTATCTGGAAAAACAGGCAAATATCAGCAAGGCATCGGTTTATGTAAGAACTCAGGATGTCGCTGTTGTCTACACCGGCAGCAGAGACGGGCTGATTCGTTTACTGAGCAGATTTTCCTATGAAACTGCTCAGGTATCTGAATCAGCACTTGAGAATTCCGGACGTGAATTAAACGAAACCTATAAAGAAAAACTGATCAACTCTGTGGTAATGCGTACATTAAATAAAATGTTTCTGCCATACCCGGTACGTGTAGCGATCACTACAGTGAAATCAGTGAAATACATTTATCATGGTGTACGTACTCTGATGAAGGGCAAACTGGAAGTACCTGTTCTGGATGCAACAGCAATCGGTGTATCTATGCTCCGCGGTGACTTCAATACTGCAGGTTCCACCATGTTCCTGCTTGGAATCGGTGAGATCCTTGAGGAATGGACACATAAGAAATCCGTCAATGACCTTGCAAGAAGTATGTCTATCAATGCAGAGAAAGTATGGTTTGTAAACGAAGACGGACAGGAGGTTCTTATATCTGCTTCTTCTGTTAAAGCAGGTGATCTGATACGCGTACATATGGGCAATGTGATTCCGTTTGACGGAAATGTTACAGCAGGAGAAGCAATGGTCAATCAGACTTCTCTGACAGGTGAATCTGCACCTGTACGTAAAGCAGAAGGCAGCTTTGCCTATGCAGGAACTGTTCTGGAAGAGGGCGAACTCACTGTTAAGGTTAAAGAAGCAGCAGGTTCCAGCCGCTATGAGAAGATCGTCAACATGATCGAGGATTCTGAGAAGTTGAAGTCCTCTGTGGAAAGTAATGCAGAACATCTTGCAGACAGACTTGTACCATACACTCTTGCAGGTACAGGGATAACTTATCTGCTTACCAGAAACATGACGAAAACCCTTGCGGTACTTATGGTAGATTTCTCCTGCGCACTGAAGCTTGCCATGCCTGTTTCCGTATTATCCGCTATACGTGAGGCAAGTACTCACAGTATTACTGTAAAGGGCGGTAAATATATGGAAGCAATGGCTGATGCCACGACGATTGTATTTGACAAGACGGGTACACTTACAAAAGCAAAGCCTGTAGTTTCAGATGTGGTATCTTTCAGTGAAGAGCTGAGTTCAGATGAGCTTCTGCGTATTGCAGCATGTATGGAGGAACATTTCCCTCATTCCATGGCAAGAGCAGTTGTCAATGCAGCCAAAGAGAAACATCTTGTTCATGAGGAAATGCATTCAAAAGTAGAATATATCGTAGCTCATGGTATTTCTACAACTATTGAAGGCAAAAAGGCAGTGATCGGAAGCTGGCATTTCGTAATGGAAGATGAAAAGTGTGTAATTCCGGAAGGAATGGAAGACAGATTTGAACACCTGCCATTAGAATGTTCTCACCTGTATCTTGCAATCGAAGGAAAACTTGCAGCAGTTATCTGTGTAGAAGATCCGCTTCGTGAAGAGGCTGCAGATGCAGTACGTGAATTAAAAGAAGCCGGCATTACAAAAGTCGTAATGATGACCGGTGACAGTGAACGTACAGCAGCAGCTATTGCGAAACGTGTAGGCGTAGATGAATATTACTCCGAAGTCCTGCCGGAAGATAAGGCATCTTTTGTAGAGAAAGAAAAAGAACTGGGGCATAAAGTTATTATGATCGGTGATGGGATCAATGATTCTCTGGCACTTTCTTCTGCAAGTGTGGGAATTGCTATCAGTGATGGTGCAGCTATTGCACGTGAAATCGCAGATGTTACAATTTCTGCAGATAATCTCCATGAGATTGTTACGTTAAAGAGACTGAGTACAGCGCTGATGAAGCGTATCCACAATAATTACAGAACTATTATCGGTATAAACGGCGGTCTGATCGCACTTGGAGTTACAGGTATCATTATGCCTACAACATCCGCACTGCTTCATAACATGTCAACACTGACTATCAGTTTAAGAAGTATGAGAAATCTTCTTCCAAAAGAAGAGGAAGCATAAAGATAACCATAAAAAACCATATCCAGGATTTCATGATAAAGCAACAGATGCTTAGTCTCTGAAAATCCGGGATATGGTTTTTATTATGTTTTTATTTAATTTTCATGCGTGCCTGCAATAGACTTCTTAATGGCAGCAAAACTCTCTGCGCTGATCGCATGTTCCATCTTACAGGCATCCTCGGCTGCAACCTTCGGGTCAACTCCGATAGAAGTCAGCCATCCGGTCAGAAAGGTATGTCTTTCATAAATCTTATCTGCAATTTCCTGCCCGGTTTCCGTCAGATTGATAAATCCGTTCTCATCAATCGTAATGTAATTACTGGCTTTCAAATTCTTCATTGCAACACTGACACTCGGTTTTGAAAAAGACAGTTCATGCGCAATGTCGATAGAGCGGACATTACCGTTTCTTTTTTTGATCATAAGGATCGCTTCGAGATAATCTTCTCCTGATTCATGTATCGCCATATTGATACCCTCCTTTTTTCTTTCCGATATTGCTGCTGTGAACTGCTGTACGCAAACAGTACAGACAGTTATGTTCTGTCAAAGAGTATCCTATTTCTTTTTATGATTTTGATACCTGCCAGATAATAATATCCTGTTTTTTAAAACATTAAAGCAACACGTTAAACTATAATAACATGGATTATAACATAACTTTTGATTTCCGTAAAGAAATCTCCTCAAAACTATTGACAGAAGAGAAAATAATGTTATAATAAAATCAAACAAATGAACAAGTGCTCATATGTTAATATAAAAGAGATGAGCGGAAAGGGAAAATATTATGAAGAAAACTTATAAAATCGATGTAGACTGTGCAAACTGTGCTAATAAAATGGAGGAAGCTGCTAAGAATACAGCCGGTGTTAAAGATGCAACAGTTAATTTCATGATGCTGAAGATGATCGTTGAATTCGAAGACGGACAGGATCCAAAAGCAGTTATGAAAGACGTATTAAAGAACTGCAAGAAGGTAGAAGACGACTGTGAGATCTATCTTTAATTCTGAGTTATCCGGAGAATGGACTGTTGCATAAAACGTATCCTGGCACTGAGTTTTTCGCCGGAAAGTTTTTTGCAGCAGTCCTGCTTTTATAAGAAGAGAGAGGTATTGATATGAACAAGAAGCAGAAGAAAATGCTGATCAGAATTATCATAGCAGCAGTGCTGATCGTGGTCTTTTCCTTACTGCCGGCAGAGGGATACCTGAGATTTGTTCTTTTTATGATCCCATATCTGGTCATCGGCTATGATATCTTGAAGAAAGCATTTAAGGGTATTTTAAATAAACAGGTGTTTGACGAGAACTTTCTGATGGCTGTAGCCACAGTAGGTGCAATTCTCCTTGGCGATTATTCCGAGGGTGTTGCAGTTATGCTTTTCTACCAGATTGGAGAACTTTTCCAGAGCTATGCAGTGGGAAAGAGCAGACGAAACATCAGTGAACTGATGGATATCCGTCCTGATTATGCGAACATAGAGAAAGACGGAACACTGGAACAGGTTGATCCTGATGAAGTTGGGATCGGAACCATTATTGTTGTTCAGCCGGGTGAAAAAGTACCGATCGATGGAGTGATTACCGAGGGAACTTCTACATTAAATACAAGTGCACTGACAGGTGAGAGTCTTCCGCGTGATGCAAAAGCAGGCGATGAAGTGATCAGTGGATGTATCAATATGACAGGTCTGCTGAAGATCCGTACAACTAAGGAATTCGGTGAATCTACAGTATCCAAGATCCTTGAACTGGTAGAGAATTCCAGCTCCAGAAAGTCAAAATCTGAAAACTTTATTTCCAAATTTGCGAAATACTATACACCTGCAGTATGTTACGGAGCCCTTGCTCTTGCATTTATCCCGCCGATCGTACTTCTTATTATGGGAAAACCTGCCATGTGGGGAGACTGGATCTACAGAGCCCTTACCTTCCTTGTAATCAGCTGTCCATGTGCGTTGGTCATCAGCATCCCGTTAAGTTTCTTCGCAGGAATCGGTGGAGCCAGCAATCAGGGCATTCTGGTCAAGGGTTCCAACTATCTGGAAACACTGGCTCAGACAAAATATGTTGTATTTGACAAAACAGGTACTATGACTCAGGGTGTCTTCGAAGTAAGTGGTATTCATCACAATGAAATGCCTGATGAGAAATTGTTAGAATATGCAGCACTTGCCGAGTGTTCTTCCTCCCATCCGATCAGCAAGAGCCTGCAGAAAGCATACGGAAAACCAATCGACAGAAATCGTGTTACTGATATTGAAGAAATCAGTGGTAATGGTGTGATTGCCAAAGTTGACGGCATATCTGTAGCTGCCGGTAATACCAAATTAATGAACAGACTTGGCATTGCTTATCAGGATTGCCATCATGTAGGAACTGTTGTGCATATGGCCATTGACGGCAAATATGCAGGACATATCCTGATATCCGATATCATCAAACCTCATGCAAAAGAGGCAATCGCTGAACTGAAGAAAGCCGGAATCAGCAAGACCGTTATGCTGACAGGCGACTCAAAACGTGTTGCAGATCAGGTTGCCGGGGAACTGGGAATTCAGGAAGTATACAGCGAACTTTTACCTGCTGACAAAGTTTCCAGGGTAGAAGAACTTCTTAATCAGAAATCTGAAAAGGATAAACTTGCATTCGTAGGTGACGGTATCAATGATGCTCCTGTATTATCCAGAGCCGATATTGGTATTGCGATGGGAGCACTTGGTTCAGATGCAGCAATCGAAGCAGCAGATATCGTTCTGATGGATGATGATCCGCTGAAGATTTCCAAAGCGATCAAAATTGCACGTAAATGTATCCGTATTGTATATGAAAATATTTATTTTGCAATCGGCATTAAAATTCTCTGCCTGATCCTTGGAGCTTTAGGTATTGCAAACATGTGGGTGGCCATTTTTGCAGATGTAGGTGTTATGATCCTGGCAGTATTAAACGCGATCCGTACATTATTTGTAAAGAATTTATAAGAAACAGGCAAATCAGCAGAAACCTTTTGTGATAAGCCGGAAAGGTAACAGGTAAGAAAATGGAAGTATGCAAAGAAGAATTATGTGAGAGTAATGAAATACATGAAGATCTGCTTAAAATTGTAGATGAAACCCTGCCGGAAGAAACAGAGCTTTATGATCTGGCCGAATTATTCAAGGTTTTCGGAGACTCTACCAGAATACGCATTTTGTTTGTTTTGTTTGAGGCAGAGGTATGTGTCTGCGATCTCGCTAAAGCATTGAATATGACTCAGTCTGCGATTTCTCATCAGCTTCGTATTCTGAAACAGAATAAACTGGTAAAGAGCCGCAGAGAGGGAAAATCTATTTTCTATTCTCTGGCAGATGATCATGTCCGCACGATCATCAACCAGGGACGGGAACATATAGAAGAAGATTGAAAAAAGCATCAGTTATCTGAAAGATTATAAATTCAGATAACTGATGCTTTTAAAGTTATAGATGAACTCTTTTCAAAATCTCGTTAGTAAGTCCGCCGATTACCACCCCGGCAGCAACACCTGCCACCAGAAGTGCCGGTGCGTATACAAACACACTTGCATTTTGTACGATCAGCATGGCAATGATCAACTGACCGATATTATGGGAAACACCTCCTGCAACGCTGACACCGATCAGACTGAAGGAGGTTTTTTTCAGCATAAACGTCATAACTGTCATACTAAGTGCAGCGCCTGCCAGGCTGTACAGGATACTGAACAGATTTCCGAACATAAATCCAATCACCAGAATGCGGACAACAGAAACCAGAGCAGCCTCCCTAAATGAATATTTCTTCAAAATAAAAAGTACTCCCAGATTGGCAAGTCCAAGTTTAATCCCCGGAATCCCCGCAAAAACCGGCACCAGTGATTCCACATATCCCAAAATAATCGCCACAGCTGAAAAAAGCCCAAGGCAGGCTGTTTTTTGCTTCATAAATCTATTTTCTCCTCTCAAAAAATCCAAAATGGAATTATCAGAATTCTTCAGACATTTTAACACAGAAAAAATATTCCCGCAACCACAAGTTAGATGTAACTAATACTGATTTTTACTGAAAGTATTTATTGAGAAAAAATGACGAATATCCCCGGTAAAAAAGTGTGGATTTTTTCAGACAGACATGTTACTATTTCATAAGTTAGTAGTGACTAATTCACATGATTACTGCTGACAGCCTACCTATAGCAATCCTATATGAATATCTTTGGCAGAAGTCACTCCCTTTTGGTAAAAGTAAAATCCCTTTGGTTAATAAGTTGATTAACCCTCTGGTAAGAGTGATTCCGCAAAAAAAATTTTAGAAGAGGAGAAAAACATGACAAACAAAAAACTTATGAAAAAAATAGCACCTGTTGTAATGAGTGCCGCAGTTGCTATGACCAGCATGCCATATGCAGTTCTGGCATCTGATTTCAAAGACAGTGAGGTACTTACAGACAGTACAGATTTCTCTGTTTCCGAAGAGTTTGCCGCCGAGGATGCGCAGGAAGAATTTACCACCGAAGATGTCCAGGATGCTTTTGCTGCAGAAGCACAGCAGGGCGAAGCTTATGTGCTTATGAATATTCCATACGATGATTTCTACAAGGCAGAACTGAAAAATAATGATGTAAAAGTTGATGCTTTCACATCTGCAACTCTTAATAAATCAAGAACCGCAGGTATGATGAACGGAAATTCCGCTTATCACGTAGACCCCAATGGAACCGATGTAACAGGTGTTACTTTCCCTGTAAAGGTCAGTGATCTTTCCCTTCTGAAAGATCAGAAGCAGGTCACAGATTCCGACTCTGTAACGATCACAGTGACAAACAGAGGACAGACAAGCAGCAACACCTATACAGGAAAAGATTCCCTGATTGAAAATGCCTCTTACTCTTATTACATTTTAAGTGAAACACCGTCTTATTACAAAGAACTTACTGTAAATGCAGATGGCAGCTATTCTTTCTCAGCAATGAAAGGTGCCCAGACAAAGAACGTTACTATTGATGCTACATTAAAAACAGAAACAAATTACGGTGATTATGAGCTTGATTTTAACAATGAGGCTTTTGCAGCAGTAATTGATACAAATACAGATAAAATCTATGGTGTAACCGTAAATACTACAGACGGAACCAACTATGGCCTGCGTCATCTGGAGAATATCTGGCGTGGAAGTATGCTTTCCTGGGGAACCGGATATACAACAGAAGTTCACGGATGCCCTGTTTCTTCTGCACATTATAAATCAATCATGGGAAAAACAATTGACAGCGTTACTTATTACACAGATAAGGGTATGATCATTTTTGATGTCCCTGATGTAAAGGTGCAGACAACTACAGGAATTAAGGCAACAGTAGCAGATATTATGAATACAGACTCATCTGCAGCAGTTACCTTTGACCAGGCTCTGCCGGCAGACTTCAAGGCACAGTATACTGTAGACAAAACAGTGGTTTCCTGCACAGACGGAAAACTTGCAGTTGGAGCTCTTGCATTGGGAACACATAAGGTTGAAATTGCAGATGCCAGCGGAAAATATGCAGCCATTGTAACTGAATTTACAGTAAATACAAACAAAATGCCGGCTTCTTATGACAGTAACGAGACAAAACTGGTTGCAGCAAAAGGCACTACAGCAGAAGAGTTCTCTGCATACATTAAGAGCATCAGCAAAGTAAAAGTTGATGATACAGAATATGCTGCAACAGGAAAAGGAAGCAAAATCATTGTAAAAGAAGATGGAACTCTTGATCTCACAGATCTTCAGGTGACAGACACAACTGTTTTCGAAATAACTGCTGTGGGATATAAGAATAATCTTACTTTTACTTATAAAGAAGCAGAAAACACATTTGAATTAAATACTTCTTCCAAGACTCTTTATACAAAAGGCAGCACAAAAACCACTCTCAAAGTTACAACAAACCTTACAGATAAAATCACATGGAAGTCCAGCAACACAAAAGTGGCTGCTGTAAACAGCAAAGGTGTTGTAACTGCTAAGGCAAAAGGAACAGCAGTGATCACAGCATCCTGCGGAGAATACAAAGTAACCTGTAAGATAACAGTTAAAAATCCATCCCTGAAACTTACCAAATCTTCAGCAACTGTAAAAGTTGGAAAAACAACAAAGATTTCCGCAAAGGCAACCCCATCAGGAAAGGTTACTTACAAGTCAAGCAACAGCAAGATTGCAACAGTAAGCTCCAAAGGCGTTGTAAAAGGAAAGAAAAAAGGTACTGCCAAAATCACAGTAACCTGCAATGGTGTTAAGAAGGTATTTACAGTAAAAGTAAAATAAACGATAACAGGTAAATAATTCACACAATAAATGACCTCGGATTTTGTTCCGGGGTCATCTTAATGAAAAAAAAACAACATTAGCAAAATCTGTTATATATAGATTTTTGTATACGAAAATGATACACTTTTAAAGTTAGTTATGATTAAGTTTTGCTTCATCCAAAAACAGATATCATATCCGGCAAAATAAAAAAATGAAGGAGAGGAAACAACGTGAATAATCAAAATTTTTATCTGCGTCTGATCGCACTTTTGCTGATTATCATGGCGGTATTTTTCTATAACGGAACAGTAAAGGATAAAGAACAGGCCCAGAATATTGCAGATCTGACTGCCAAAACAGAGAGCCTGGAGAACCAGCAGGACCAGATCCTTACAGCATTAAAGGAAACTTATGAGGAACAGAAAACAGCATCAGAAAGTAATGCTTCTTCTGATGTATCTTCGGAAGCTGATAATAAATCTGAAAAGGATTCTGCAGAGGATAAAGAAAATGCAGATCAGGCAGATTCTGAAGATGCCGATGATTCTGATAATGTATATAAGAACGGTACTTTTGAAGGTTCAGGAACCGGATACGGTGGAACGATCACTGTTCAGGTGACTCTGGAAGATGATACCATTACAGCAGTCAGTGTAGTCAGTGCACCGGGTGAGGACAGTGCTTATCTGTCACAGGGCGAGAATGTCATAAACAGTGTCATTAGCGAGCAGAGCACAGATGTTGACACTATTTCCGGAGCAACTTTCAGTTCTACCGGTATCTTAGAAGCAGTAAATGACGCATTATCAAAGGCGGAAAACGCATGAAAAAGAAACAACGAAAGGTACGGCTGATCCGTGCCGCCATACAGCTTATATTTTTTATAGCAGCGCCCTCCCTTTTTTCTACGGCATTTGCAGGAGTCAAATCCATCTTTCTTACAATCGGAGGACAGCAGAGCGTAACCTGGAACTCTTTTCTGGATATTACGGCGTTACTGTTAATTACTACCATTCTGTTCGGGCGTCATTTCTGCGGTTATGCCTGTGCGTTTGGCTCACTGGGAGATGCTCTGTATGAGCTTACCGCGTTTATCCGTGCGAAATGCTTTGGAAAAAAGAAAAAACATGGATATCCGGAGGAATGTGTACACAGATTGCAGAAAGTAAAATATGTACTCCTTGCGTTCCTGCTTCTTTCCTGCATGACAGGATTCTATTCTAAATTACAGGGAATGAGTCCATGGGATGTATTCTCCATGCTTACAACAGGCAGACTGCCGAAATCTACCTACATTGTGGGAACAGTTCTGCTGATCCTGATCATGGCCGGAATGTGTACACAGGAGCGTTTCTTCTGCCAGTTTCTCTGTCCCATGGGAGCAGTATTTGCAATCATGCCGATCATCCCGGGAGCACTTTTCAAACGAAATCGTCCAAACTGTGCGCCAAAGTGCACTCTCTGTAAGAAGAGATGCCCCGCACACCTGGATATTGACGGTGATACTGCACATTCAGGGGAATGCATCTGCTGTCACGCCTGCACTGCAGTCTGCCCAAGGAAAAATATTCATACAGGCACTATTATTGATAAAAATTAGCAACTGCTAACTTATTGAAAAAATTTGATTAGTAAGAACTAACTGTATTGGTAGACATACTTTTCCGACAGTGATATAGTCTATAGAGTTAGTTGATGATAACAATAAGAGGATAAGGAATCAGAAATATATGACAAACAAACGCTCTTTTGTACTGGGACTTTTCATTACGGCCTCTCTTTTATGTACATCCCGGACTGCATGGGGAAACTCTGAAATAAACACATACACCAAAACAGACTTTGCTATGGACACCGTAGTATCAGAGACTCTTTACACAACAGGTGAGGACATCACAGCAGACGTAATCTCTGCATTAAAAGATGTGGAAGAAAACGGGATCTCCTGGACAAAAGAAAGTTCTCAGATATACCAGATCAATCAAAATGCCGGGAATACAACAACGGTATCTGATGAAACTGCCACCTGTTTAAAACAGGTACTGGATTTGTCGAAAGCTTCTGGCGGAGCCATGGATCCTACTATGGGAAGAGTGATCCGCCTGTGGGACATTGACGGAGAAAATCCGCACATTCCTTCAGATGATGAATTAAATTCCCTGCTTGAAAATGTAGGATATGACAAGGTGACTCTGGATGGAAATAAAGTTACCATGCCGGAGGGAGTAACCCTTGATCTGGGGGCTGCAGGTAAGGGAATCGGCTGCGATGCAGCAAAGAAGATTCTTGATGCAGATAAAAATGTATCCGGTATGATCCTGAATCTCGGCGGCAGCAGTGTTATGAGCTATGGAAGCAAACCTGACGGCTCTGCCTGGCAGGTAGCTGTCACTGATCCGCGGGATACAGAAGGTGATTACCTGGGAGTAGTTACTCTGAATGGTACTGAATTTTTATCTACTTCCGGAGATTACGAAAAATACTTTATAGAAGATGGTGTTCGATATCATCATATACTGGATCCTGCTACAGGATATCCTGCAAGAAGCGGTCTCACATCTGTGACGGTTGTGTGTGATGACGGCCTGAACGCAGACGGACTTTCCACTGCATGCTTTGTACTGGGAAAAGAAAAGGCAGAAGAACTTTTGAAGAAATACAATGCAGACGGTCTGTTCGTAGATGCTTCTGATCATGTCTGGATGACGGAAGGCATGAAAGAAAGATTTCAATTACTGAAAGATACTTATTCCATCGGTGAATAGGTTTATCTTATATAAAGATTTCTGAACTGTCAAAAATTTCAGTTTTCCGGACAGTTTGGAAATATATTTACTAACTCATATTCAGGAGGATTTAAAGGTATGCGCAAAGGAAATTTAATCAAAATGGCAGCTCCTGCAATTTTAAGTGCAGCAATGATGGTTTCAGGATTACCGGTTATGGCTGCGGATTTTACATCTGATACTGCGGTGGAGACTGAGGCACAGACAGATGAGTTTGATGCAGCAGATGACACCGCTGATGTTTTTGCAGGCGATGAGGAAACACCTTTTGTTGACGATCAGGCAGCAGCAGAAGATGAATTCGCTGCAACAGCAGAAACAGGCTACAAATATGTCTATGCAGGTCTGACATGGGCACAGTACTGGGCATCTGAGGGAGTTTATAATGCTGCAAACACAGCTTCCAATGGAACAAAAGACAGCCATGATGAACTTGACAAAGGCGGTTTCGACACAGTAACCAGAGCTACTGTAAACCATGGCCTGCACAGAGGAAGCTACCAGTGTGAAGCAATCATGTATGACAAAAACGGCGGTTCTTATGAGATTTCCTACTGGACCTCAGCTAATGATGCAGTTCTTACGGACGGAACAACTGTAAAGCTGAATCAGCCTGAGCGAGGACAGATCACAAAAGCTGACGGAAGCGTTGCAGAATTCGACCATTACAGCGTTGTAGGTCTGAAATATGTGCCTGTCGCAGTAAAGGCAGAAGATTATGAAGCCTTCAAATCCCAGTTCAAGGTTGTGGAAGACGGAAGCACAGTTGCCGGAGGATTTGGAGAAAACAATTTGCAGTCCTATAGTGCAGTTGCGGATGTTACCGCTGAAACAAACGGCTTAAAAGAAGCTGTAAAAGGTTCCGATGGAACATTCACATTCAAGGCAAGAACAAACGGTACAGGTTCCGGACTTAAAGATCAGGCACTCCAGACAGCATCCAATGTTACCGCAACAGTAAAAGAAGCAAATGGAAGTTACGGCGAATTCTTAAGAGTAGATATTACCGGTGACGGATATGGTGCTCTTGGTGCTAAAATGTATGCTGTAAAATGGGATTACTACGGAAATGGTAATAAAGTTCTGGCATCTTACGGAACAAAATTTGCAGCAGATAACTGGATGCACAAGGCAATGGGAATCCAGCTTGGTCTGACAGATTCCTATCGCTGCCAGCTTCCAAAAGGAACAGATGGAACCGGCAAATGGAAAATCACTGTATATGCAATGGGATATGCAGATACTGTATTTGAAGTTAATGCAACAGATGCAAACATCGTAAAACCGGAAGCAGGAGAAGCAGATACAACAGCATTAAAAGCAGCAGTAGAAAAAGCAGAAGCCTTAAAAGAAGCAGATTACACAGCAGATTCCTGGAAGGCAATGCAGTTAGAACTTCAGGAAGCAAAGGATCTTCTTGCAAAAGAAAAGCCAACTCAGGCAGAGGTTGATGAAGCTACAACTCATCTGAACGCAGCAGTAGAGGCTCTTGTTAAAGCAGATACGAAGGTAACAGTAACTCTCAACAAGAAAACAGCCACTGTTTACAAAGGAAAAACAACTACACTGAAGGCAACTGTAACAGGAGCAGATGCACCAAAAGTTACATTTACTTCCAGTAACCCAAAAGTTGCAGCCGTAAACAAAACAACCGGTAAAGTTACTGCAAAAGCAAAAGGTAGTGCAGTCATCACAGCTAAATGCGGAGATGTAAAGGTAACCTGCAAAGTAACAGTTAAAAATCCAACTCTTACACTGAGCAAAACATCTGTATCTGTAAAAGTCGGCAAAACAACTAAGATCACAGCAAAAGCAGCTCCGTCAGGAAAAGTTACATACAAATCCGGCAACAAGAAAATTGCTACAGTATCATCCAAGGGTACAATTAAAGGTATTAAAAAAGGTACTGCCAAGATCACAGTAACATGCAATGGCGTAACCAAAACAGTTAAAGTAACTGTAAAATAATCTGACCTGACTGAAGTCAGGCGGATATTTGCAATCGGATTCGCAGACAAGAGGAAAGAAATCCTGTATCCCACCAGAAAGGGCAGGATTTCTTTTCAACTGTAAAACTTTATACAGTTGAAAAGAAATCATTTGAATATGATTTCCTGGAACTATTGAAGAAGGAGAAATTTATGGACAAAAATAATGAGCAGAAAAATAATAAGACTCCGGAAATGAAACCCAAACAGGACAGTTTCCGTTCATGGTTAAAGCTTATTCCTGCGGCAGCAGTTTTTGCAGCAGTCTGTGTAACCTGTTATCAGGCAGATAAAAGTCCTGTGGAGACTACATCGGTTTCCAATAATAATATTATGTCTACTGACGAGATTAAAGAATTGATTTCACAAGGAACTGCAGGTAAGGATTTTGATTCAGAAGACTCTTCTGAAACCAATGGAACCTCAATTTCAAAAACATCAAAAAAAACAAGTAAGATTAAAACAGGAACAAAGAAAAATTCATCTACAGGTTCCTCTGCAAATGGAGGTACAGCAGGGGGTGGTGCAGGAAGCACAGTCACACCAACTACAGAAGTTCCTGCCGGTGGATATGCAGATGGTACCTATACAGGATCCGGAACCGGTTTCGGAGGAACGATCACTGTTCAGGTAACTGTCACTGACCATAAAATTGCAGCTATCAATATTGTAGATGCATCAAACGAAACAGCCTCCTATTTTGCAAATGCACAGGGTGTGATCAGCAAAATTCTTGCAAGCCAGTCTCCGAACGTAGATGCAGTCAGTGGTGCCACTTATTCTTCAAACGGAATTATTACTGCGGTTCAGAATGCATTGTCACAGGCAATTCCATCAGGAAATCAGGCAGTTGTTACGCCAACTCCCACTCCATCACCGAAACCGACAAAGAAACCTTCTCCAATACCGAAGCCGGGAGACGAACAGATTTACAAAGACGGAACCTATACAGGAACCGGTAAAGGATACAGTGGGACAATTACGTTGACAGCTAAGATTAAAAAAGGTGTGATCAAGTCTCTGGAAGCAGAGCATACAGATACGCCTATGTTCTTTAAGAAAGCATGGGACATCCTGGAAAATGAGATCATTCAGAATCAGTCTGTCGATGGCATTGATACTGTCAGTGGTGCAACCTACTCTTCAAAGGGTATCATAAACGCAATGAAAGATATTCAGAAGCAGGCAGAAAAAGGCACCACAAAAGTGACACCAACTCCAACACCAGAAGTAACAGTTACGCCAATTCCTGAGGCAACCCCAATCCCGACACCGGAAGAAACTCCGACTCCAGAAGTCACTCCAACACCAGAGGAAACACCAGCTCCCACACCAACACCGGAAGAGACTCCGGAGCCTACGCCGGAACCTACAGGACCATATATTGACGGAACTTATACAGGCTCAAGCTACGGATACAGTGGAAGAGTAAATGTAACCGTAACGATTCAGGGCGGTCAGATTGCATCTATTGAACAGAGTAACAGTGATTCACCTGAGTACTTTGATTATGCATGGGAAACTATTTATCCTCAGATTATGGGAAATCAGTCAGCAGACGGAATTGATGCTGCAAGCGGTGCCACTTATTCCTCAGAGGGAATCCTTGGAGCAATTCAGAAAGCTCTTGCCCAGGCATTGGCATAAAACTACTGAAATTAAAGCAAAAAAGTAGCATAAAATTTTAATTACAATTAAAACTTACACTTATTGTAAAAGAAAAAAACATATGCTATAATTTCTGTTAGTGAGTTCTAATTTATAATGACAGATCATGCTTTTAACAGTATTGTAATAATAGAAATGGAGGATAACAACATGATTAAAACAACTGTAAAAGTAGACGGCATGATGTGCGGTATGTGTGAATCTCACGTAAATGATGCAGTGAGAAAAGCTTTCCAGGTAGATAAAGTTACATCTTCCCACAGCAAAGGAGAAACCGTGATCATCTCAGACGGACCGGTAGACGAAGCAAAATTAAAAACAGCGATCAGTGCTACAGGATATGAAGTAAAAGGCATTACATCAGAGCCATATGAAAAGAAAAAAGGACTGTTTTCTTTTCTTCATAAATAAAAATACGTTTTAATTTTCCATGAGAAACCAGGCAGGAATTGTTCAGTGATTGAACAGTTCTTTCCTGGCTTTTTACTTTATCAGACACCTTGTTGCATTCAGAGATGTGTCTCTGGTAGATGAAATCAATAGTCATGGATTTGAATGATTTATAGAAAAATGGAATCTTTTTTGCATATTGAGAGCATTTCAGAAATATATCTGATAAATGTATTTGTCAAGCGGATAAAATCTACCGCTTCGCTACGTGGCTCTATACCAAATAACTACTCCGCAGTTTATCAGAAGGAGCTTGCAGTCCTCGGATGACGCGCTATGGAAGAAGTGTTCAAAAAATGTAACACAAGTCCATAATCTATTGTGCAATTTCTCGATAAATCTCGAATAATGACGGTAAGAAGTCCGATAAATTCATAAAAATCAGTTGCTTAATTTGTGCAAAATATGGTAGACTAACTGTAGTTAAGAAATGACAGAAATTTACAATTATTAATGATCTGGAGACGAAAGAATGAAAAAGAAAATAGAACTTGTCTGTTGGATTTTATTTACCGTTTTTTCTGGTATTGGTTTCTTTATTAACTTTATGAGCAAACCTCCGGTAAACGATACACATACATTTACTTTATACATGATTGGTGCTGCTGTAGTATCCTTACTATACCCGGCATCTATGTTTGTTCTTGGATTGAGAAACCGCTACCTGTATGATAAGTTAAATGAACTTGCTAAAGAAAAGGGTGAAACTGAAGCTGCCAAATCTGCACACACTTTCAGGTCATCCGCATCAGGATATATAGTTCCTGATATGAACATCCTTGTCAGTGCTCTGACCTCTGATCAGAAACTTACAGAGGAAGAGAAAGAATATTTATTAGAATATATTAAGAAGAAATGATGTGATGTTTAAATGGAACTGTTAGTTTGTATGTCCATTGCAGGAAGTATTCCTGTTGTGATCTGTTTACTTTTGTATATAATCCAGCGTGGAAACTATAATTACATTCTCGGAAGAAGATTACTACTGACAGGTGTGTTCTTTTATCTGGTACCTGTGCAGTTGGTTAAATATTTGCTTCCAAAAGATGCACTTCCAGAAACAATGTTAATTGGTAGAAAAGCTGATTCCTATATGTCAGGTTCTCTGGCTTTCTGGAGTGAAAAGCAGGGTGAGTACATATGAATACCTCAATGGTTTAATCTATTTGCCAGAATCTGGTTAACAGGAATTATTATCTTTGCAATCTATGAGATTGTTAAATACTGGAGAGGTGCACATTCTATACGGAACTATATCTTTGAAAAGATTGAAAATCCAGAAGATAATCTCACCTATTATCTGATTCCAGATGAGATCTGTGGTCCATGTACCATTGGATTTTTCCGTCAGAAGATTGTGTTTCCAGAGAGTTTTCCTCTGCATCCTGATTTTATTATGGTATATAAGCATGAACATACACATTTGAAAAATCATGACAATTTAGTAAAACTTTTATGCCTTTTCGTTCTGTGCCTGCACTGGATGAATCCTGTGGCATATCTTTTACTTTTCCTTTACATAGATACAGCAGAAATAGTCAGTGACAGTGTAGCCGTCGATGGCTGTACAAAAGAAAAACGTCAAGACTATGCAAGTTTGCTGGTATTAGAAGCCGCAACTTCTGATATTCGCCCAGCCGTGTGGAAAAATAACCTTTCCGGACATAAAAACAATAAAGAAGGAAAGGATTTTAAAACATTAAAAAGGAGGATCAACTACATGATGAAGGAAAAGAGAAAAGGGATGTTACAGAGAGGAATTATGGTGGCAGTGTCGGCGTTGACAGTTGTGGCGAGCGCTGGGACGGTAATGGCGTATCAGCCAGTACAATCGTCGGATGAAAGTTTTGAAGAATTCGTTTCTGATGATTCAATATATGATTTTGGATTTGATGATGTAAATGAAAGTATAATAAAATCTATTGATTTTTCTCAAGGTGATACGGTATATGTTGATGCAGATGGAAATCAGATAGTAGCACAAAAATCATCAGACACCTATGCATTATGTACACATAGTATGGTTCCGGCAACTTTTTATACACATTCCAAAAATTCTTCTGGCGGATGTACTGTTAAAATATATAAATGCCAAAGATGCGAAAAATGTGGATATAGCGCTAATGCTAAATACGATAATACTGTTACATATGCAAAATGCCCTCATTAATTAAATACTTGTTTATGTAATATAAAAAATCTTCAGATATTTGAGAGTTATTTTAGATATCTGAAGATTTTTTTACTTTAATTATTTTGAAATCTTAAACTAAAATATAAATCTATATTTTTTCTGAAATACTTTCTCAATATCCCACCAATTTCCCTCTTGCATTTTTATAAAAGTTAGAATATACTAACTAACAGAGTTAGATATAGTAAACTCTCGTGTGAATTAAATCATTTGAACTCCATCCGAAGACTGCTGAATTCTTCGGAACACCGGATCACATCTGTACTTGCTGAAATCACGGTTCTGCTGAAAAACCGTACCTCAGATATGATCCACCCGGTACATCCCAGTTGCGGTGTACCAGGAGTCCAAATGCAAAACCAGAAAGGGGATTTATCATGTACTTAGAAATTGAGAAAGTAATTGGAAGAGAAATTCTGGATTCCAGAGGAAACCCGACAGTAGAAGCAGAAGTATATCTGATGGATGGCACTGTTGCAAGAGGAACTGCTCCAAGCGGTGCTTCCACAGGAGAATTCGAAGCTCTGGAACTGAGAGATGGAGATAAAGCTCGCTATCTTGGAAAAGGCGTACAGAAAGCAGTAGAGAACATCAACACAACAATCAACGAAGCAATCGAAGGTCTCGATGCAAGTGACATCTATGCAGTAGACGCAGCAATGATCGCAGCAGACGGAACAAAAGACAAATCCAAACTTGGAGCAAATGCAATCCTTGCAGTATCTATCGCATGCTGCAGAGCAGCGGCAGCTTCTCTTGAAATTCCGTTGTATCGTTTCCTTGGCGGAGTATCCGGAAACCGTCTCCCTGTACCAATGATGAACATCGTAAACGGCGGATGCCATGCATTATCATCCGGTCTGGATGTGCAGGAATTCATGATCATGCCAGTTGGGGCACCTTCCTTCAAAGAATGCTTAAGATGGTGTGCAGAAGTATTCCACGCGCTTGCTTCTATTTTGAAAGAGCGCGGACTTGCCACATCAGTAGGTGACGAAGGTGGTTTCGCACCTGCACTGAAATCCGATGAAGAAGCAATCGAGACAATCCTCGAGGCAGTGAAGAAAGCCGGATATGAACCAGGCAAAGACTTCAGGATTGCCATGGATGCTGCTTCCTCCGAGTGGAAGAGTGAAAAAGGCAAAGGATATTACAAACTTCCAAAAGCCGGCACAGAGTATACATCCGAAGAGCTCATTGAGCACTGGGCTAAATTATGTGAGAAATATCCGATTATCTCCATCGAAGACGGTCTGGATGAAGAAGACTGGGAAGGATGGCAGAAACTTACAGCCAGACTTGGTGACAAAGTACAGCTTGTCGGTGACGACCTGTTTGTTACAAATACAGAAAGACTTGCAAAAGGTATCAGCCTTGGTGCAGGTAATGCGATCCTGATCAAATTAAACCAGATCGGTTCCGTATCCGAAACACTGGAAGCAATCAAGATGGCCCACAAAGCAGGCTACACCGCAATTTCTTCTCATCGTTCCGGCGAGACAGCAGATACAACAATTGCAGATCTTGCAGTAGCATTGAATACCTGCCAGATTAAGACCGGCGCTCCAAGCAGATCTGAACGTGTTGCAAAATACAACCAGCTTCTCCGTATCGAAGAAGAGCTCGGCGCAAGCGCAGTATATCCGGGAATGAAAGCCTTTAATGTAAAACAGGACTAAACAGAACTATAGCAATCCTCGTGAATAATTCATACCATAAATAAAATCAACCTGTAAAATGTAAAATGCATTTCTCATCTTAATCGTTTAGTGAGAAATGCATTTTTGTATATGAGACTTTATTATATTCACTCATCTGTATCAATACTGTCTGTTTCTTTCGGACTCTTCAGATATCCCCTTACAGCAGGCTCAATCGCCTGTTCCATAAGCCGGTGCAGCAGTTCTGTCGTCGTAATATTATGATCTCCCAGAAGCGAATTATACAGGAAGTTTCCTGACAGTTCTTCAGTAATAGAACTCAGTCCTGCCAGAATCATTTTTTTGCCGGGTGTTTCGTTCCATCTGATTTCAATTCCATTATCTTCATGAAAGAAAATGTGCGCCTTTCGTTTCACACATTCTTCGATAAAAGTAACCTCCAGTTTTAACACAGGGATATCGTTTTCATCTCTTGCAAATTCTCCCAGTGTAGCTACAAGGTAATGTTCTCCATGAAGATCAACACATCCATCCGCAGCCTTTCCAAATCCAACAGGAAGTTTATGGATCACCTCACCTTCGGTAAAAGAAACGCAAAAGTTTCCCGCATCATAAGTAAAAGAAATTTCAGAAATACCATCTGTCATATTATTGTGGAATACCTGCACAAACAACGGCGCAATTCCAATATTCTGCTGTTCCATAACATAAGTTCTGCCGCTTACAGTCCGCATAAAACTGTGATGATCAGATGGGCGATCAACGGCTGCTGAAATACGGTAGCTGTATTTTTTATCTGAATGCTTCCTTCTGGAAACTACATTTCTTTTCCATCCCCCGCGCAGAGAAGTACTTCTGTTATTATTTTCTCCATTTTCCAGTTCTCCGCACAACCGTTTCAGAAGACTATAGGAGAGTGGATTCTCAGGTAGAACATCGGCGGGATGATAATTAACAGGGAAATATTTCCGAATGATATTCAGCATGATACAGTCCTGAAACATTTCTTTATTTCCGGCATTTGTGACAAGAACCATATCCATATCCGGATAAATAATAACATTCTGTCCCAACATTCCATTATATTCAAAGCTTCCCGGGCGCTGTTCCATCCATAGCTGATATCCATATCCATAGGTGTCATTCTGAGTTTTCAGATGTCGTGCCGTAGATATTTCTATCCAATATTCAGATACCAGCTGCTGACCATTCCATTTTCCCCTCTGAAGATACAGCTGGCCAAGTTTTGCCATGTCTTCTGCACAGAGAAACAGTCCCCAGCCGCCTTTTGTAATTCCTTTCGGACAGGTTTCCCAGTAATATTTCGTGATACCAAGAGGACCAAACAGTCTCGGAGTCAGATATTCGGTCAGGGTTTCTCCTGTACGTTTCGTCACGATTGCAGAAAGAACATAAGTATTCAGACTGTTATATTGAAACTCCGTTCCGGGTTTTCCATTGACAGATGCATTCAGAAAGCTTCCAAGCCAGTCATTTCCGGACACGATACCTGATTCATTAAAAGTTATGCCGCTTGTCATGGTCAGCAGATTCTCTACTGTGATCACAGGGCGGAAAATCTTTGAAAAGGCATTTATATGATCCGGAAAAATGTCATAAATATTTTCATCGAGCTTTAATTTTTCCTCTTCGATCAACATGCCGATTGCCATACCTGTGATGCTCTTGCACATGGAATGTGTAATATGCCACATTCCTTTAGGGTATGGTGCAAAATTACATTCACAGATTACCTTGCCATGACGCAGTGCCATAAAATGATGCATTTCCGTATCTTTGGAAGCATCCAGTTCCCGAAGAAGGGCAGTAAACAGATCAGAGGAGATTCCCTGACTCTCCGGTGTGGCACGTACAAATGCCTGCTCATAAACTGCATCAAACGGAAAATCCGGTTTCTGTGGGAAATAATCTACACGTGTACCGCCTGTCTTTCCAAGGATCATATTTAAAACCAGTTCTGCAACTGCAATCTGTTCTTTTGCCATAGAGAATACCTCCTTTTTCGGATTTATTTTGATTATACAGACCTCATACAACAAATGCAAATTATATTTTTACGAGAAAGGATATTACCAGTGGACAGTAGCGCAGGATTCTCTTCCTGCGGAAGCTCACTTTAGTGACATAATAAAACGGCTGCGGAATGAACCGCAGCCAGTAATAAGTTTCATCTGTTTACCTTTCGTCAAAAGCAACAAAATCCGTATGATGTCCTACATATTTGTAAGCAGGACGAATGATCTTATTTGCATTAATCAGTTCTTCCAGACGGTGAGCACTCCAGCCTGGCATACGCGCAATAGCAAAAATAGGAGTAAATAATTCTTCCGGAATCCCAAGCATGCTGTATACAAATCCACTGTAGAAGTCCACATTTGCGCAGACATTCTTAAACAGTTTTCTATGTTCCATAATCAGTTTGCCGGCAATATTTTCTACTCTGTTATAAAGCTCGAATTCCTCTGTCATTCCCTTTTCCTCAGCAAGTGCCTGGGCAAAGCGTTTCAGGATCACTTCTCGAGGATCGGAAAGTGTATAGACTGCATGCCCCATACCATAGATCAGCCCTGCATGGTCAAATGCTTCTTTATTCAGAACCTTCTTGAGGTAAGTTATGATTTCATCTTCGTTATCCCAGTGATCTTGATCTACATGAGACTTCAGATCAGCAAACATATTCTGAACTTTCAAGTTTGCTCCACCATGACGAGGTCCCTTCAGAGATCCGATGGATGCAGCAGTAGAAGAGTAGGTATCTGTCCCTGAAGAAGTTACCACATGAGTGGTGAAAGTGGAGTTATTACCGCCACCATGCTCAGCATGCAGGATCAGTGCAATATCCAGAACTTTTGCTTCCAGTTCTGTGTATTTTCCATCCGGGCGAAGCATAAGAAGAATGTTCTCGGCAAGAGAAAGCCCCTTCTGCGGATTACGGATAAATAAGGTATCATCCTTTCTGAAATGGCGATATGCATGGTAAGAATATACGGCAATTTCAGGAAGCTTTGCAATCAGTTCCAGAGACTGACGAAGTACATTTTCAGGAGAAATATCTTCCGGATTGTCATCATATGTATAGAGAGCCAGAACACAACGCTGCATGGCATTCATAATATTGGCATTGGTTCCCTTCATAACAACATCGCGGACAAAACGACCGCCAAGCTCCTCCATATCAGACATCATATCCAGAAATCTGGAAAGTTCTTCCTTATCAGGGAGCTTACCGAAGATCAGAAGATAAATTGTTTCTTCAAATCCAAAACGTCTTCCGTTCAGACCACTGATGATATCCTGTACATTGATTCCCTGATAGTATAAACGTCCATCAGCCGGAATCTGTCTGCCGTTGATCAGATTATAACCATTAACATCAGAAATCTCTGTAAGACCTGTCAGGACACCTTTACCTGCGGAGTCACGAAGACCTCTTTTTACATTATATTCTACATACAGATTTGGATCGATATGATGATTCTTGAGCAGTTCCTGTTCAAAGAATCTCATTTTGTCACGAAGCTGTCCGGAATCTTCCAGACTCATCATTTCATGTTTTTCCATAATATCATTCCTCATTTCCCCGTTATTTATCTACAGCAATACTCGCAAATTCACTTATAGCAATACTCGTAAATAATGCATATTATAGTGAATTTTATTAAAAAACACTGATACAGTGAATTGCAGATGCATCCTTGCGATCAGTGTTTTACTATGGCGAACATTTGTATTTGTACCTATTTAAACATTGTACAGTAAAGTGATGGGAAAGGCAAGATAAAGATTGTATTTTTTTTCATACAATCATATTAAAGTGATAACGCTTTAAAATTATACAGAAGGAAAATTATGAAAAATATAACACAAAATCATGGAACGTGCTATAATAGCCAACAGAAAGCATGATAAAGGGGAAGTGAGAAAAGAAATGTCAGAAAGAAAAATGAAACGAGTTGAGGACTCCTTAACAGAGCAGTCTCATTTATTAATGCCAAAGTGTCTGAATGCCGCAGGTTATCTGTTTGGCGGACAGCTGCTTGCATGGATTGATGAAACAGCAGGTATTGTTGCCAAGCGTCATGCGGAAATGAATGTGGTAACTGTTGCAGTAGACAATATGTATTTCAAAGCCGGAGCCAGAGTGAACGATACCATCGTTCTCATCGGACGGCTTACACATGTGGGACGTTCTTCCATGGAAGTACGTATTGATACTTACTGTGAAGCCCTTGATGGAACCAGAACCATGATCAACCGCGCATATTTTATTATGGTTGGAACAGATGAACATCAGCATCCTGTGGAAGTACCGGGACTTATCATTGAGGGAGTTACTCAGCAGATAGAGAATGAAGCTGCACAGAAACGTGCAAAACTCTGGAAAGTACGCAGACAGGAAGGATTTTAACAAAACAGCCGCAAATGCGGCTGTTTTTGTTTATCAGTAACATTTACTGCAAGGTCCGTATCCCATAACCTCGGCTTCTGATCTGGATACCTGTCTGGCTGTATCCGGGTTCATTCTTCCACAGTTGGGAATGCTGTGATATTTTTCGCCGGTTGCAGGGATCCATACCATTGTTCCTACATCTGCATTGTTGGATTCTTCCTGTTCAGGTACCGGATCAGAAGTGGTAGTTTCTTCCTGCCAGGAGTTTCCACCAGTGCCACCTGCAGAAGCATTTACAGAGGAGTCTCCGGAAGAATAATCATTGCATGGCTCCTGTGACCAGGAAATATTTGTTCCATCGGAGACTGCAATGATCGTACCCTGTTTATCTGTTCGGAATACAGGGATTCCCATATCTGATAAACGTCCCATTGTATCTGCTGACGGATGATTATACTGATTATTGATTCCGCAGCTTATGACTGCGTAAGATGGAGAAGTCGCCTCAAGGAAATCCCAGGTAGTTGAGCTTGCAGACCCATGATGACCAACAGAAAGAACATCGCAATCAAGGTTCATACCAGTACTGATCATATCCTGTTCACTGGTTTCCTCTGCATCTCCGGTAAAAATAAAGCTATTTGAACCATTTTCAAGTTTGATTACAAGAGAGTTATCATTACTGTTCTGGCTGATACCATTCGGTGCAAGAACAGTGAAACTTCCGGTGCCAAAATCAAATGTTTCACCTACAGAAGGATACTGTACGATAATTGCATTTGCAGTGGCAGTATTCATAAAATTATTGAATAAATTTGAAGTATGTACATAGTCTGGTCCGAATATATTACTTACAGAGAAATTGTCTATACATGGAACAAGACCGCCGATATGATCTTCATCATAGTGAGAAGCAATCATATAGTCAATGTTTTCCACATTCTGTTCCTGTAAGTAGGAGATGATCAGATCAGCATGGCTCTGATCCCCGCCATCGTACAAAAGATTTTGTCCTCCGGACTGTACTAAGATGGCATTTCCCTGTCCAACGTCAATAAAATGAACTGCCATCTCACTGTTGCCTTCAGCTTTTACCGTCAGTGCTGATTGCGGAACTAAGGTAAACAGCAGAAGGAACAGAGATAGAATTAGTGATAGTAACCTGTTTTGTTTCTTCATAAAAAGCCTCCTGAATGTTAATAACAGTTTGATTATACCATTTATTGAGAAACAAAAACATAATTATAGTAATTTCGTAAAATAATACAAATAATCCAGTCTATCTTGGAGCGGGTTTGAAAAATGCTTTAGCGTGAAGTCCTGCGTCAGATTGATTAATACTCTATCTGCTGAACTTCCTCTCCATTGTCTTCCCATGTATCAGAGTTATCCAGAGAACCATCTGTGCTGTCACCGGAATTGTCATCGCTGGGATAATCAATCTGATCGGAAGAATCATCCCCTGTATCGTCAGACGATGTCTGATCACTGCTTCCATCATCAGAAGATCCATCTTCTGTATCTGTATTATCATTCTCCTGCCCTGTATCATCCAGAGAACCGTCCTGCGTCGTATCAGTATTGTAAGAAGAGTCATCGTAAGAAGTATCATTATAACTGTTGTCATAATCAGAATCATAGTTACTTTCCTGAGTATAAATGGTAAATCCATCCTCCTCAGCCTGAGCTTCTGCCTGTGCCTGAGCCTCAGCGGCAGTTTCCGGAGCTTCCGTAAAGTTTGTAACAGCTTTTGACACTGTATTACCGGTAGGTGCCACAGCAGAAACCGCAAACATCGCGCCACAAAGCAGGATTGCAGTTCCGGCAATCTGAATTTCATCTATATGTCTCATAGTTTATATTCTCCTTGCTTATCTATGTTTGTTTCTTTCTATTTCTATGCATATCCAGATTATTTACAGCAATATTATATACCTTAAGTAGATTTTTTTGTAGAGTAAATTTTAAGTTACTGTTCATACATCACTATCCTGAGATATACAAGCCAAAATTGAAAAAAAACTGGATTCTGTCTGAAAAATCTGTTATTATAAGAATCGTATGAATATAATTTCAACTATAATACAGTTTATCTAATTATTTTCTTTCCTGTATGATATCAGGGTAAAAAAATCCCCATAAATTGAAATTATAAATTTAAAAACAGAGGTGTCATTTATGAGCTGGTATAATGAGGCAATTTTCTATCACATCTATCCACTGGGTTTAACCGGTGCGCCGAAGCACAATGACTACAGTGCTCCTGTTTCCCGTCTGAACACATTACTTCCATGGATCGACCACATCAGAGAAATCGGATGTACAGCATTATACATCGGACCTTTATTCGAAAGTGTAGGACATGGCTATGAAACCACAGATTACAAAAAGCTGGATTCCCGTCTCGGAACCAACGAAGACCTTAAAAACTTCGTGGCAGCCTGTCATGAAAAAGAGATCAAAGTTATTTTCGATGGTGTATTCAATCACACAGGTCGTGATTTTTTTGCATTTAAAGATATTCAGCAAAACCGCGAACATTCCAGATATCTCAACTGGTACTGCAATGTGAACTTCGGAGGGAACACAGAATACAATGATGGCTTCTCCTACGAAAACTGGGGTGGATACAACCTTCTGGTAAAATTAAACCAAAGAAACCCGGAAGTACAGAATTACATCTGTGATGTGATCCGTTTCTGGGTATCAGAATTTGATGTAGATGGAATCCGTCTGGATGCGGCAGATGTCCTTGATTTTGATTTCATGCGTGCCCTGCGCCGTACAGCAGCAGAAGTAAAGGAAGATTTCTGGCTTATGGGCGAAGTGATCCATGGTGATTACAGCAGATGGGTAAATGGAGAAACGCTCCACAGTGTAACAAACTATGCCCTGCATAAAGCACTTTACAGCGGACATAACGATCATAACTATTTCGAGATCGCACATACTGTAAAATATCTCCAGAATATGGGAAATCTTGATCTCTACAACTTTGTGGACAACCATGATGTAGAACGTATTTATACCAAGCTTTCAAATAAAGCACATTTTGCACCTGTTCATGTCTTACTCTATACACTTCCGGGTGTACCAAGTATCTATTACGGTTCTGAGTTCGGTATTGAAGGAAAGAAAGAGAAATTCTCCGATGACAGCCTCAGACCGGCTCTGGATATCAAAGACTATGCAGATGCAGTACAGAAGAATCCATGTACAGCCCTGATCGCAGCTCTTGGAAAGATACGACAGCATACACCTGCATTAAGCTACGGAAGCTACGCTGAACTTCAGCTTACCAACCGCCAGTTTGCATTTGCCCGTGACCTTGACGGAATACGTGTGATCGTTACCGTAAATAACGATGACAATGCAGCAGATATGAGCCTTCCGGCAGGAAACTGCGCAGAATATATCGGAACCCTCACAGGCCGTAAAGTATCTGTTCAGGATGGACGTATCAATGTAACAGTAGCCGCAAACAGCGGTGAAATCTGGGTTCCGGCGGGTGAAATGCCAGAATATATACCGGTAAAAACAGAAACTGCAGATATCGAAAAAGTACAGGAAGAAACAACTTCCACACAGACTGAGTCTCCTGCACAGAAAACAATAACCGCAACAGAAGAAACCGCAGCGGCAAAAGCAGAAGATATTCAGCCTGAAAAAACTGCCGATACTTCAGCCATATCAGCAGAAAACAGTTTTCCGGAAAATACGGAAGCCGCTGCTGAAAAGGAAAAGACAGTAATTGTAGATATGAATAAATCTCCGGAAGACATGACTGTAGATGAATTACAGCAGGCAATCCTTGCCAAAATGGCAGGTAACGGCCTTGTTACAGACCAGATGAAGAAAACAGTATATGATAATATCTGGCATGATTCTCTGGTAAACTGGCTCAAGAGCTTCCACTGATCAGATTATCGTCAGTATTTTTCCTCTTTTCTTTCATTAATAAAAGAGGAATTTTCCATGTGACAATTTTTTTGCCGTTGACTAAATATTTTTTTGGTGGTAAGATATGGATATAGATACAGACAATCAATCACACTAAATCGTACGGGAGGAATTCACTCATGAAAACACTTGAAACAAAAAAAGCACCAGCAGCAATCGGACCATATTCTCAGGCAAAAATGACAGGAAACTTCTTATTTGCATCCGGTCAGATTCCGGTAGACCCGGCTACAGGTGAAGTTGCAGGCGATAAAATCGAAACACAGGCAGAGCAGTCCTGCAAGAACGTAGGAGCAATTCTTGAAGAAGCCGGACTTACATTTGACAATGTTATCAAGACTACATGCTTCCTTGCTGATATGGCAGATTTCGCTGCATTCAACGCTGTATACGAGAAATACTTCACAAGCAAACCGGCCCGCTCCTGTGTTGCTGTAAAACAGCTTCCGAAGAACGTACTCTGCGAAGTGGAAGCTATCGCTGTAGCTGAGTAATTCAGCCAAACCACAATATAATAGATATTTCAAAACAATTTCTGAATCTGATTCAGATGGGAAAAACAGCCAGGGAAAAATCCACCTGGCTGTTTTTTGTTTTCAGGCTACCTGCAATTGCTGATATTTGCTATAATAGTATAAAAGAATTCCGGCAAAATGAAAGGTAAAAGTTATGAGATCAATATCCATATATGCACTTACGAGAAATCAGAATAAAGATTCTCTGTCAAAACTGGAACGTCAGTTATCCGGCCGGGAATATTTCCTCAAAATACGGGAATGGGAACTTCAGAGTATGAAAGCACTGGTACGCCAGTTGGAATCGCATATGACTAAAGTCTGTTCCCTGCGCTTTTTCTATTCCTACCAGATTCCAAAACTCGGGAAAGAATTTGATCTTCTCCAGATCAAAGACGACCAGATTATAAATATTGAACTGAAAAGCGGGGCTGTATCTGAGGAGGCAATTCGTAAACAGCTTATGCAGAACCGTTATTACCTTTCCGTTCTCGGACGCTCCATACAGTCTTATACGTATATCAGCAGTCAGAATCGCCTTGTCAGGCTTACCAACCATGATCATATTGCAGATGCCGACTGGATAGAGCTGTGCAGATCACTGCAAAAGGAGAGCAGTGATTATCAGGGGAATATTGACAATCTGTTTCAGGCCGAATTATATCTGATTTCCCCAATCACAGAACCGGCCCGTTTCCTGAAAAAAGAATACTTTCTGACTTCCCAGCAGCGGGATATCCAGCGCCAGATTTTAAAGAAACTTCGTATCAGCCGGTTCGGATATTTCTGTTTTACCGGACTTCCAGGAACAGGAAAAACATTGCTTCTCTATGATATCGCCATGAAACTGTCCAGGCGTCAGCAGATATGCATGATTCACTGCGGTAATGCCGGAAAAGAATGGAAAATACTGCATAAACGTTTACAGCGTATTGCTTTTCTTTCGGACAATCAGCTGACCGAAAATACAGAGCTGAAACATTACAGTGCAGTTCTGGTAGACGAAGCACATTTGCTTTCTTCAGAAAAACTGCAGATTCTGTTAACGCAATCGGAGGGGGAGTTTCCCGTAATATTTTCCAGTGATTCCGAAGATGTCATATGTCCTGAAGAATTAGGGGTAAATACATTAAAACTTATAGAAAACCTGCCGGAAATCCAGATGTTTCACTTAACCAACCGCATCCGTACCAATGCGGAACTTTCCTCATTTATCCAGAATATGCTACACCTTACAGACAGAAAAACCTCAAAACCCTATCCGCATGTTTCTGTTGTATATGCAAATAATGAAGAGGAGACTGCTGCCTTACTGGAAGATTATATACATCAGGGTTATGAATATGAGATTACTGCCGTGAGAGACATAAAACGTCTTGTTATCATATTGGACGAACGATATTACTATGATCAGAACAGATACCTGCGTTCAAAACATTTCAAAGAAGGCAGGTCTGATATCCGTAATTTATTTCACCAGCTGAATCAGGCCAAAGAGGAACTTTCTATAATCGTCAGAGAAAATACATATGTATACGAAACATTACTCACGCTTTTACAGCCTGATACTGTCAGATAAAAACTGCAAACTATCCGACTCTCCCTTGAAATCCCCCACCATTCCGTATATAATAGGAACATTGTGGGGGATTTTCCCTGCTTAAAACAATGTTGATACAATAACCTCTGAAAGGAATACTATGAGAACTCTAGCTTTAAGCGATGAAATTTTAATGAAAGTTGACAAGGCTGCCCGTTACATCGGTGGTGAAGTCAACTCTGTAATGAAAGATAAGAATGACGTAGATATCCGCTTTGCCATGTGCTTCCCGGATGTTTATGAAATCGGTATGTCCAATCTGGGCATGATGATCCTCTATAACATGTTCAATGAACGTGAGGATGTCTGGTGTGAGCGTGTCTTTTCTCCGTGGATGGATCTGGATAAAATTATGCGTGAGGAACATATTCCTCTCTTTGCCCTGGAATCCCAGGAGCCTGTAAAGGAGTTTGATTTCCTTGGTATTACCCTTGGATATGAGATGTGCTATACCAATGTGCTTCAGGTACTTGACCTGAGCCATGTTTCACTTCTGGCAAAGGATCGTAAGGAAGATGACCCTATCGTCATCGGCGGCGGTGCATGTGCATATAATCCGGAACCGATCGCAGAATTTTTTGATATGTTTTATATTGGCGAGGGTGAGACTGTCTATGATGCTCTGTTTGATGCATATAAGGCAAACAAGGCAGCAGGCGGCTCCAGAGCAGACTTCCTGTTTGCAGCTTCCCAGATTCCCGGAATTTATGTTCCCTCTTTATACAATGTAACCTACAAAGAAGACGGCACCATTGCTTCCTTTACACCTGCAAAAGAGGGCGTACCTGAGAAAGTCTGTAAACAGCTGATCACCGATGTCACTAAAGACTACCGCGCGATCAAAGCTCCTGTAGTTCCATTTATTAAAGCTACTCAGGATCGTGTTACCCTGGAGATCCAGCGTGGCTGTATCCGCGGATGCCGTTTCTGTCAGGCAGGTATGATCTACCGTCCTACCAGAGAGCGCAATGTGGAGGATTTAAAGGCAAGTGCCAGAGAAATGCTTCAGAATACAGGACATGAGGAGATTTCCTTAAGTTCTCTAAGCTCCAGTGATTATTCTGAGCTGAAGGAACTGGTAAACTTCCTGATCGAAGAATTTCATGGCAATGCTGTCAATATCTCTCTGCCATCCCTGCGTATCGATGCTTTTGCCCTGGATGTTATGAGCAAGGTACAGGATGTAAAGAAGAGCAGCCTTACTTTCGCACCGGAAGCAGGCTCCCAGCGTCTGCGTAATGTTATCAACAAAGGTCTGACTGAAGAGAATATTCTTCATGGTGCAGGTGAAGCATTCAAAGGTGGATGGAATCAGGTAAAGCTTTACTTCATGCTCGGACTTCCAACTGAAACAGAAGATGATATGAAAGGTATTGCTCATCTTGCTCAGAAAATTGCAGAAACTTATTATGAAGAAGTGCCGAAAGAAAAACGTAATGGCAAGGTTCAGGTCAATGTAAGTACCTCTTTCTTTGTACCGAAACCATTTACCCCATTCCAGTGGGCAGGTATGTACAGAGAGGAAGATTTCGTGGAGAAAGCAAAGGTCGTAAAAAGCGAGATCCGCGCACAGTTAAACCAGAGAAGTATCCGCTACAGCTGGCATGAGCCGGATGTAACGATTCTTGAAGGTTTCCTTGCAAGAGGTGACCGCCGTTGTTCAAAAGTTATCCTTAGAGCATATGAAAAAGGTGCGATCTACGATGCATGGTCAGAGAGTTTTGACTATAATATATGGAAAGAATCTTTTGCGGAAACCAACACAGATATTGATTTCTATACTCTCAGAGAACGTTCCACAGATGAGATCCTTCCATGGGATTTCATTGATGCAGGAGTGACCAAGAAGTTCCTGATCCACGAATGGGAACAGGCAAAGAAAGAAACCGTAACACCAAACTGCCGTCAGAAATGTTCCGGCTGTGGTGCTATGCGTTATGGCGGAGGTGTATGTTATGAAGGTAAGAATTAAATTCAGCAAAGAGGGTCCTGTGAAATTTGTGGGACATCTGGATACCATGCGTTATTTCCAGAAGGCTATCCGCAGAGCCAATCTTCCGGTTGCTTTTTCCGGTGGATACAGTCCGCATATGATCATGTCTTTTGCCGCACCATTAGGAGTTGGTACGGAAAGTCTGGGAGAGTACTTCGATCTGGAGCTGGCAGAGACAGTTCCTACTTCAGAGATCACAAGACGTCTGGATGCAGTGATGGTAGAAGGGGTACATGTACTCAGTACCCGTCAGGTTGAGGACGGAAAGGCGGGTAAGGCAATGTCACTGGTGGCAGCAGCCGATTATTATGTAGAATTTCGTCCGGGAAAAGAGCCTGAAATTTCCTGGAAAGATAAAATCAGTGATTTCCTGGCGCAGCCGGAGATCAAAGTAATGAAAAAGACCAAACGAAGCGAAAAGGAAATTGATATTCGCCCGTTTATCTATAAGATGGAACTTCAGGGAGACAAGATCTTTATGATGCTTGCTTCCGCAAGTGCCAATTACACAAAACCGGAACTGGTAACAGATACATTCTTCTCATGGCTTGGCATAGAACTTCCGGAATTTGCTTATTCCATCAAACGTCTGGAAGTATACGCAGATAAAGGAACAGAGGAAGAACATAAATTTGTAACTCTGGAAGCACTGGGTGAAGAAGTTGAGTAAACTGATTATTACCCAAATGAATATCCGGCAGATTCCATGCTATGTATGTGCGTATGAAGAAGACGGTAAAGTAATGGAACTGCGCTTCGAACCTGTTGGGGAGAAATCTTCTCTTGGAAATATTTATGTTGGACAGATAGAGAATATAGCTGCCAATATCGGTGCTGCATTCGTACAGATTTCTGCCGGGGAAAAATGCTACCTGCAGCTTTCCGATGCTCCAAATGCGATTTATGCTTCTGTAAAAAAAGGTGACCGCCCATTAAAGGCAGGAGATGAAATCCTTGTGCAGATCAGCCGGGAAGCAATGAAGGGAAAACTACCGGCTGTAACCACGAATCTGAATTTTACAGGCAAATATCTGGTTCTTACAACCGGCGATAAGAAATTTGGTCTGTCTTCCAAACTTTCCAATGATGACAGAAGCCGTATCAGTAAGTGGATGGAAGCAGAAGTTAACCGTTCGGATAAAGAGTTTGGTATCATCGTTCGTACAAATGCAGCAGATGCATCAAAAGAAGAAATACTGAAAGAACTGGAATACCTGAAGGGCCTGTATCATAAGGCTGCTGTAGACGGAAGATCCCGTACCTGTTTCAGCTGCGTATATAGAACAGAGCCTTTTTATATCTCTGCAGTCCGCGACGCCAACAGCCGGAACCTGGAAGAGATCATAACAGATATCCCTGAGATATCCCGACAGATTTCTGACTATCTTAACAGTAACAGCCCGGAGGAAAAAGAGAAGCTGCGGTTTTATGATGATAAACTTCTCCCTCTTTACAAACTTTATCGCCTGGAAACTGTCTTAGAAGAAATCCAGCATGAGAAAGTCTGGCTGAACAGTGGTGGATTTCTGGTAATCCAGCAGACAGAAGCCTTCGTATCCATTGATGTAAACAGCGGAAAGTTTACAGGCAAAAAGAAAATGCAGGAAACTTACCGAAAAATCAATTTGGAGGCAGCAAAGGAAATTGCCAGACAGTTACGTCTCAGAAACCTGTCCGGAATTATTCTGATTGATTTTATTAATATGGAAAATCAGGATCATCAGGACGAACTGTTCCATGTCCTGCAGAAATATCTGCGCAAAGATCCGGTAAAGGCAAAAGCAGTGGACATCACTCCACTGCATATCCTGGAACTTACCAGAAAGAAAGTGCGAAAACCTGTGATTGAGGAAATCAGAGAATTATAGTTTACCATAAAATAATTATGTAAACCAAACAAGCATCTGCAATTCTCATCGATATTTTTCCGTAACTGAATAACTGCTCTGCAGTTTGTATTTTATCACAGATCCTGACGGATACCGGATTGAAATTGTACCTGTAAAATAAAAGGTTACTGTTCACTCCGTTCTCAGCAACACGCTTCGCGATGCACAGAATTTATGCT